>VOFI01003880.1_pt1 | contig 271570 bp, 222 predicted proteins | sample 5384131 | NCBI WGS metagenome assembly VOFI01 (sample SAMN12384728, study PRJNA508395) | human gut metagenome | isolation source: healthy gut H | host: Homo sapiens | reverse complement strand
TTGCGTATGGTTGCGGCCCGTTCGCAGGAGCAACACGGCATGTTTCGGCTGTCCGGCTGTCCGGCTGTTCGGTTGTTCGGTTGCTCGGCTGCTCGGCTGTTCAGTTGCTCGGCCGCTGGGCGGAATTGGTGGGGCGGCCGCTGGGCGGATCGACGTCTCCGGAGATGCCGGTTGCATTCCGGCGGTTCTGTCCGGAATTGGGTTCCGACTCGCTTTTCGGACCAGCTTTCCGGGCCTGTTTCGGGATTTGCTTTTCCGGTCGCAGGATTCGTCTGTGCAATTTTTGCCGCAGCAGCTTCCGGCGGCGGGCGTGTAATAGTTTGTTGCCGGTTTTCCTTGATTTGTGTCGGGTGCCGATGATTTAATGTTTTTGGCTATGCTTGAAAATTGCTTTCAATACGATCTTCCCGAAGCGGGATGCGACGAGGCCGGGCGGGGGTGTCTCGCCGGGCCGGTTTTTGCCGCGGCCGTGATGCTGCCGCCCGATTTCCACGATCCCCTGCTCAACGATTCGAAGCAGATGACCGAGCGCAACCGCGAGAAGCTTCGGGCGGTTATCGAACGCGAAGCCGTGGCATGGGCCGTCGAAGCGGTCTCCGCCGAGCGGATCGACGAGATCAACATCCTGAATGCGTCGTTCGAGGGAATGTCGCTGGCCGCGGCGCGGCTCGATCCCGCTCCCGGCTTTCTGGCCATCGACGGCAACCGCTTCCGGACCCGGCTCGAACTGCCTTACCGCTGCATCGTCAAAGGCGACGGCAAGTATGCCGACATCGCCGCCGCTTCGGTGCTGGCCAAAACGCACCGCGACGAGTATATGCTGCGTCTGGCCGAGGAGTTTCCCCAGTACGGCTGGCGGAAGAACAAAGGTTATCCGACGCGCGAACACCGTCTTGCAATCCGCGAGTACGGTCTCACTCCACACCACCGGCTGACCTTCAACCACGAAATCGGCCAGCTGGAATTGGCGTTCTGATCCGGCGGCGTATCATTCGTATTCGAAACGCCGAAATCCCTCTTCATACGGCAAAACAAAAAGAGCTGAAGTCTTGACTTCAGCTCTTTTTCAAACAATTTTCCTCGGATTTTAGTATCCCAGCGACTTGGAAGCGGCGTAGGAGACTTTCAGTGCGTTGGCACGGCGAAGCTCCTGCTTCACGTCGGTTACGATACCCATTTTCGTGGTCTGGTCTGCCTTGAGACAGATCGTCATCGAAGCACGGTCGGCCTCGCTGAGGTTATCGCGCTCTGCGGCGACGAAATCCAGAATATCCTTGGTCGTTTTGTACGAGTCGTTCAGCTGGATACGGGGTGCAGTGCCGAATTTGGCCTGCATCGCCAGCGAAGGCTGTCCGATGTGGATGTAGCTGACGAGCGATTTCTTCTCCAGCTTCTGCACCTCGGTAGCCTCAGGGAGTTTGTATCTCACGAGCAGTTCCTGATCGCGCATGGTCGTCGATACCATAAAGAAGAAGAGGATCATGAAGATCACGTCAGGAAGCGATGCGGTCGAGATAGGGGGCAAACCTTTGTTGCCCTTCTTTTTCATTACTGCCATAGCTTACTTCTTTATATTACGCGGTTCTGCCTCCGAGATCTTCAGCGGAACGGCTTTTGATACTGCGTTGCGGTTCTCTTCGGGAAGGTCGGCGAATTTCGAGCCGAATTTCCGCATGGCGACCTCGTCGCGTACTTCGTTGAATGCGCGGGTGAGTTCGTTCTGCACCATGATGTACGACTGATAGCCGGTATCACGGGTGGTCTGAAGCGAAACGACGCCCTGACTTTCGGGATATACCCACTTGCTGCCGTCAGCCAATTCGATTTCCTTATCGGCTTTTTCAGGAAGGTTTTCATCATCCATCGGATTGAGGATGAATTCCTTCGTTCTGTCCTTGAGCTGGTGCAGGTCGATGATCTCCTGCTTGCCCGCGGGGCCTGCCATGATGTTGCCGCTGCCCGAAATAAGCACGAGGAAGAGGTTGCGTTCCTTGACCTTGATGTCCTCCTGCTGTTTCTCATCGGGGGGCATAGGCGGGAGCATACGCACCAGACCTGTATCGACATTCATCGTAGTGGCCACAAGGAAGAAAATCAGCAGCAGGAAGGCGATGTCGGCCATCGAGCCGGCATTGATTTCCTGTATTTTCCTTTTATCTGTTGCCATTGTTGTTCACTCCATTATTTGAAAGCGCCCCAGATTTCGGTTACTACGGCCGTCAGGAAAGCGGCGACGAAAGCAACGTACGTCACGAGAATGCTCGTTTCGGTAATTACGGTTTCACCGTGGCCGAAGAAACCATTGGTCTGGAGATCGACGATGTTCACCGTGTGGCCGGCAGCGTAGAAGTACGACACGCCGACGACGATGATTATCAGCGCCAGAGAGAGGATGGTTCCCTTGATGCCTGCCGGGTTCTGAATCATTCCGAAGATGGCGCAGAACAGGGCTGCGGCGACAGCGAACACGAAGAGGAAGTATCCCCATACGAGGTTCAGGCTGATCGCAGCATCCGAGCCGCCCGTAGCGATCGCGTATACCAGAAGTACCACGGTGATCGCCATCAGAATGCCCAGCAATATGTTCAATATCTTTTTCATAATTGCTTTTTAACTCTTTAAATCGTTGGGATTATTTCTTGCTGTATGCCGTCAGGATATCCATCAGCGTGATGGACGAATCCTCCATATCGTTCACGAGCGAATCGATCTTCGAAACGATATAGTTGTAGAACAGCTGAAGAATAACCGCAGCGATAAGACCCATGAGGGTGGTCAGAAGGGCGACCTTGATACCGCCTGCAACGAGGGTCGGGCTGATATCGCCGGCAGCCTGAATGGCGTCGAACGCCGCGATCATGCCGACAACGGTACCCATGAAGCCCAACATCGGCGACAGAGCGATGAACAGACCGATCCACGAAAGACCCGACTCCATCTGGCCGGTCTGAACCGAACCGTAGGAAACGACAGCCTTCTCGACCGAATCCAGACCCTGATCGTAGCGGTCGAGACCCTGATAGTAGATCGAAGCGATAGGACCGCGGGTGTTGCGGCAAACTTCTTTGGCAGCTTCGATGCCGCCGTTCTTCAGTGCGTCCTCAACGGCAGCGATGAGCTTCTTCGAGTTGATCGTTGCCAGCGACAGGTAGAGGATACGCTCGATAGCGACAGCCAGACCGATCACCAAGCAGAGAAGAACCGGGAGCATCCATTCCCAACCGCCTTCGAGGAATTTCTGCATCATGATGTGGTGCATGCTGTCACCTGCGAGTGCGGTTTCGGCAGCGGCAGCGGCTTCCTGCGCGAAAGCGTTAACAGTACCCAGTGCGAACAGGGCCACTGACAGAATCAAAAAAAGTTTTTTCATAGTTGTGTTGGATAAAATTAAATTTGATTAGTTGTTTATTTGTTTGTGTCTTTTTTGGTTTATTCCATATCTCGGTTTCCCGACTTCTTCAATTTCTTATTTTTCCCTAAAAAAATCCTAAAAAAATCTTTTTTTTCACGCTTCCGGAATTTATCCGGCGTTTTTTGGTCGCTGTCCGCATATTTTCCGTACCGGTTTCACGCAGGCAGCCGAATCCCGAATCTTTCATTCTGAACTCATGCAATTTCCTGCCGATCAACTTGTTGCGATGTTCGCATCTTTCCGTCCGCCGTCACCGGGGGCCTTCTAAGGATACATTAGCAGTGCGAAATATAGAAAAAAAAATCGTTCCGTGCAATGGCTTAGGCCGTAAATTCTCCCCGCAGGGGGCGGCGCAGCAGCGCGCGCGTCCGGTCGCCCGGCAGGTCGAGTCCCAGCACGTACATCAGTTTGGTCACGGCGGCTTCGGTGGTCATGTCGTGGCCGCACAGGACGCCGATTTCCTGCAGGCGAAGCCCCGTTTCGTAAAGTTCCATCGAGACTTTGCCGCCGCCGCACTGCGTGATGTTGAGAATGATGATCCCGCGGCCGATCGCCTCCTTCAGTACGCGGATGAACCACTCGTTGGTCGGGGCGTTGCCCGCGCCGAAGGTTTCGAGCACCACGGCTCTCAGTCCGGGCGCCGAGAGCATGGCCCGGAGGATGTTTTCGCCCAGTCCCGGAAAGAGTTTGACCACCTCGATTCCGTCGGCCAGCCGCGTGGCGATGCGCAGCTGGGGCGAAACCTCCGTCGGATGCAGGATGGCCGGGAGGTTGTAGGCGATATTGACCCCGACCTCCGCCAGCGGCGGATAATTGTAGGAGCGGAAGGCGCTCAGCGCTTCGGCGCTGCGCTTGGTGGTGCGGTTGGCGCGGAACAGCCGGTTCTGGAAATAGAGCGACACTTCGGGCACTTCGGGGCGTCCGCCGATGTGCGCGCCCGCGATTTCGATGGCCGTGATGAGGTTCTCGCGGCCGTCGGTCCGCAGTACGCCGATCGGAATCTGGCTTCCGGTGAAGACGACCGGCTTTGCGAGGTTTTCGAGCATGAAACTCATGGCCGACGCGGTATACGACATGGTGTCGGTGCCGTGCAGCACGACGAATCCGTCGTAGCGCGCGTAGTTGTCGCGGATCAGTTCGGCAAGTGCGGCCCAGTTGGCGGGCGTGACGTTCGACGAGTCGATCACGGGGTTCATCGTCAGTACGTCGATGTCCACGTTGAGCCGCTTGAGCGACGGGAATTCGTCGTATATGGCGCTGAAGTCGAACGGCACCAAGGCTCCGGTTTCGGCGTCGTTCTTCATGCCGATCGTGCCGCCCGTGTAGATAATCAGGATAGAGGATTTCATCGTGTATGGTCGTATTCTTTATTTTCCGAAAATGCGTTCGGCATTGGCCGTCGTCGCTTCGGCCGTCTCGCCGGGCGTCAGCCCCTTCAGCTCCGCGACTTTTTCGCAGACGTACCGCACGTAGGCCGATTCGTTGCGTTCGCCGCGGTGGGGTGCGGGCGTCAGGTAGGGGCAGTCGGTTTCGAGGACGATGTCGCGCAGCTCCATCTCCCGCACCGCCTCGGCCAGCTTGCTCTTTTTGAACGTCACCACCCCGCCGATTCCGAAGACGAAGTCGCCGTACTCCTTCAGTTTCCGGTAGGTGTCGGCCGTGTCCGAAAAGGCGTGGAAAACGCCCCGGACGCCTCTGCCCTTGTATTCGCGCATCAGCTCCACGGTTTCGGGCCATGCGTCGCGCGTGTGGACCGCGATCGGAAGACCGTACTCCAGCGACAGGTCGATCTGGCGGCGGAAGGCTTCGAGCTGTTCGGCCCTGAAATCACGGCTCCAGTAGAGGTCCAGCCCGATTTCGCCCACGGCGCAGAAGCGGATCCCTGCGGACGGCGTTTCGAGATAACGCTCTACGAGCGCCAGCTCCTCGCGCCAGCGTGGATTGTCGTTCACCGACGTGGGGTGCAGGCCCATCATCGGGGCGCACCGCTCCGGATGGCTGCGGCACAACCCGAACAACCGTTCATGGCTTTCGGAGTCGATCGCTGGGAGCAGCAGTCTCTCCACCCCGGCGTCGGCCGCACGTGCGAGGGCCTCCTCGCGGTCCGCGTCGAATTCGGGGGCGTACAGATGCGAATGTGTATCGGTAAGTCTCATATCAGTTTCATGTATCTGTTGCCGGGCAGCTGGCGTACGGCGCCCGCCAGTTCCAGCCCCACGAGCAGCGTCGCCAGCTCGCCGGGATCGAGTCCGCTCAGTTCCGAAAGCGTTTCGTGCGACAGCGGATCGTCCGTGCGGAAACAACCCAGCAGTCCCGTTTCGTCGGGCGTGAGCTGCGGTGTGGCGGGTTTCGGCCGGAGCGTCGCCGGTTCCGCGCCGAGGTCCCACATCAATTCGCGGACAATGTCGTCGGCCGTCAGCACCAGCTGCGCTTTACGGTTGCGGATCAGGTGGTTGGTCCCTGCCGACATGCGGTCCGTGGCGCGGCCCGGTACGGCCATCACCGAACGGTCGTAATCGTCGGCGCAGTGCGCCGTGACGAGCGATCCGCCGCTGTCAGGCGATTCGACGACGATACATCCGGCGCTAAGCCCGGCGATGATGCGGTTGCGGGCGATATAAGCCGTGCCGTTCTGCCGGGTCTGCGAGTGAAGCTCCGTGACCAGCGCCCCGCCGTGATCGAGGATGTCGCGGGCTACGGCCGTATGCTGTGCTGGCGTCACTTCCGGCAGCGGGTTGGCCAGCACGGCGACGGTCGGCACTCCCGCCGCCAATGCCGCGCGGTGTGCCGCGACGTCGATCCCGAAAGCCAGTCCGCTGACGATGCAGAGTCCCGGCACCTGCGCCGCGAGTCCCTCCACGAGCCGGTTGCACATGGTCTGTCCGTAGGGCGTCGCATTGCGCGTGCCGACCATCGACAGACAGCGTGCCGAAAGGGCTTCCGTATCACCTTTTATGTATAGGACATGGGGATAGTCGGGGATTTCCCGCAGGAGCGGCGGGTATTCCGGATCGGTCGAGGCGATGGCCGCGATTCCGTTGCGGCGACAATGCTCCAGCTCCTTTTCCGCGGCGGCGAATCCTCTGCGGCGGACGATTTCGCGGGCTATCTCTTCGCGCAGGCCCGCTTCGCCCGCCAGTTCGTCCGGAGCCGCGGCGAAAATGTCTCGTGCGCTCCCGAACACTCCGAGCAGATGCACGGCGCCCTTCACCCCGATACCCGGTGTCATCTGAAGGGCGATATCCTCGATTGTCATAGCCGCAAAAGTCGTTTAACGTGTCGTAAAAGTAAATATTTTTGGGAAATAACGCAAAGTTGAGCCGAAGTTTTGCAGATTTTAGAAATGTTTGTATATTTGCACTCCGATACGCCTGAGCGTAACCCGGAAAACACCTGAGACGGTGAAGCCGGGGGCTGAATGAAATCAGCGGCCGCTGCCCGTACAACGGTCTGCGAAAGACGGATCGGAAACGAAAAATGGTCTGATGGCCGAGTGGCTAGGCAAAGGTCTGCAAAACCTTGTACAGCGGTTCGAATCCGCTTCAGACCTCACTAAAACGCCGTTGTAGTAATCTACAACGGCGTTTTATTTTTAGCTTGTCATACATTTGTCATACATCTTCTGACATTCGCATTATCCGAGTCTTAATTGAGACCGTCGCGGAGATGCATTCATGTATAAATAACTATCGCAATCTGATTCATTCAATTCTAATTTTGGGCTAGTTCTGATTTTGTATAATTTAATTCATTTATATGCATTTTAACCATTTGGCGCAATAAAGTTGGTTTATCGGCGGAATTCATCCGGGCGTTGGGAAATCATGCACGCGCATTGGTCTTTCGTGTCGCCTGAGTAGTGAACGGGATGCTATGTGAAAATCGGCGTTCGGAATTACCCGGACGCCGATTTTATCAGCCGTTCTTGCGCATCGACAGTGCAATGCGGTTGCGGACCGTGTCGATGCCCGTCACGCGGACTTCGATGTGCTGTCCCAAATGGACGACATCGGCCGGCGATGCGACGTAGCGGTCGGCCATCTGCGAAATGTGCACCAGCCCGTCCTGCTTGATCCCGATGTCGACGAAAGCCCCGAAGGCCGTGATGTTGGTGACGATGCCCGGCAGCGTCATCCCTTCGCGCAGGTCGCCGATCGTACGTACGTTCGGGTCGAACGAAAAGGCCTGCAGCTGTTCGCGCGGGTCGAGGCCGCACTTGTCCAGCGCTTCGACGATGTCCGTCACGGTCGGCAGCCCCACCTCGGCGTCCACATATCTTTCGGGTTTTATGGCCTTGCGCAGCTCCGTGTCTGCCAGCAGTTGCTCGACCGTCACGCCCGCGTCGGCGGCCATCCGCTCCACGATATGATACGACTCCGGGTGCACGGCGCTGTTGTCGAGCGGATTCCTGCCGCCCACCACGCGCAGGAATCCCGCCGCCTGCTCGTAGGCTTTGGCGCCCAGACGCGGCACTTTCAGCAGGCTTTTCCGGTCTTTGAAATCGCCGTTCGCGGCGCGGTATGCGACGATGTTCTCCGCCAGCGCAAGCCCCAGACCGGATATGTAGGTCAGAATATGCTTCGATGCGGTGTTGATGTTCACGCCGACCTTGTTCACGCAGCTCTCGACCACCGTGACCAGTCTGGCCCTGAGCTTGGACTGATCGACGCTGTGCTGGTATTGTCCCACGCCGATCGACTTTGGGTCGATCTTCACCAGCTCCGACAGCGGGTCCATCAGCCTGCGGCCGATGCTGACTGCGCCGCGAACGGTCACGTCGTGATCGGGGAACTCTTCGCGGGCCGCGGCCGACGCCGAGTAGACCGATGCGCCGTCCTCGCTCACCATGAACACCCCGACGCCCTCCAGCCCCAGTCCGCGGACCAGCTGTTCGGTCTCGCGCCCTGCCGTGCCGTCGCCTATGGCGAAGGCTTCGGCCTTGTACCGGGCCGCCAGCGACCGCAGCGTTTCGGCGGCTTCGGCGTAACGGTTCTGCGGCGGATGGGGATAGACGGTGGTGTTGTGCAGCAGGTTGCCCTGCGAATCGAGCGCCACGACTTTGCAGCCCGTGCGGAATCCGGGGTCGATGGCGATGATGCGCTTCTGCCCGAGCGGCGCCGAAAGGAGCAGCTGCCGCAGGTTTTCGGCGAATACCCCGATCGCCTCGTCGTCGGCCTTCTCTTTGGCGGCCGCCAGCAGTTCGGTCTCGATCGAGGGCCGTATCAGACGTTTGAACGAGTCCGCGACGGCGGCTTCCATCCATTCGCGCGTCGCCGAGCCGTGGCGTACGAACTGGCGGCAAAGCCCTTCCGTAATGCGGTCGGCGTCCATCTCCACCGAGATCTTCAGGACCCCTTCGTCCATGCCGCGCCGCATGGCCAGAAAACGGTGCGACGAAACGGTACGCAGCGGCGACGCCGCATCGAAGTAGTCCGAATATTTGACGCCTTCCTGCTCCTTGCCTTTCACGAGCCGGGAGTGAACTGCGCCTTCGCGGGCCGCCGTGCGGCGCACGCTGTTGCGGGCGCGCTCGTCCTCCGACACCCGCTCGGCGATGATGTCGCACGCCCCGGCTATCGCCTCCTCCGGAGTCGGTACGTCGGCCGTGACGAAACGCTGCGCCTGCCGTGCGATGTCGTGCGAATTTTGCGCCATGATGCTGTTTGCCAGCGGCTCCAGCCCGCGTTCGCGCGCCACGGTCGCCCGTGTCCGCCGCTTGGGCTTGTAAGGCAGGTAAATATCCTCCAGCTCTACGGCTTCCCAGCACGCTTCGATGCGTTTGCGAAGTTCGTCGGTCAGTTTGCCCTGCTCCCCGATCGTCGTGAGGACGGTCTGTTTGCGGGCTTCGAGTTCGGTGAGTTTCTCCAGCTGCTCCTTGACGGCCCCGACCTGCAATTCGTCGAGCGAGCCGGTCGCTTCCTTGCGGTAGCGGCTGATGAAGGGGATCGTGGCGCCTTCGCGCAGCAGGCGTACCGTGCCCTGCACCTGCGGGAGGCCGATCCCGAGTCTTTGTGCTATGATTCGTTCCGTCATTGTCGGTGTGTGTCGATCGGCAAAGATAGGAAATTGTCGCGATTTCGGAAGCCGGAACCGCCGCCGGATTCGCTTTTTCGCCCGCTCCTCCCCCGGAATGCGGATCAGTACCCGAACTTCGCGGCCGCCAGCTGCATGCGGCCGACGATATCGACTCCGAAGGGGCAGTTCCGCTCGCAGCGGCCGCAGGCGATGCACTCCGAGGCGTGGTGCGGCAGGAGCCTGTAATGTTCGCGTACGGTTTCGGGCACTCGTGCTGTGCCAGGGTCAGGTTGTAGTATTTGTTCACACCGGCGATGTCGATCCCCACCGAACACGGGGCGCAGTGCCCGCAGTACATGCAGTGCCCTTCCCACGAGAACCGGCCGAGTCCTGTCAGCGCCTGCGTGTAGTCGCGCTGGGCGGCTGTCGCCGTACACCATGCGAGCGCCGCCTCGATTTCGGTCCGGCTGCGGCATCCGGCCATCACGGCCGCCACGCCGGGGCGCGTCAGGGCGTATTCGATGCACTGCACCGGTGTCATCGGCTTCCCGAACGGCGAGTTGGTCCCGCTCAGCAGGTCCCCGCCGCCGTACGCCTTCATCACGTCGATCGCCACGCCTTCGCGTTCGCAGAATTCGTAGAGCCGCTGGCGTTCGGGGTCGATGTTGTGCAGCTCCTGCGCATAGCTTTCGTCGGCCCAGAGCGTGTCCACGTCGTCGCTCGGCGGCAGCAGGTCGTAACAGGGATTCACCGAGAACATCAGCACGTCGATCAGTCCGGTCCGGGCCGCCATGTGCGCGACCACGGGGTTGTGGCTGCTCAGGCCGATGTGGCGGATGCGCCCTTCCGACCTGAGCCGCAGTGCCAGTTGCAGGATCGGCCCGTCCAATACCTTCCGCAGGTCGGCCTCGGCATCGACGTAGTGGATCATGCCTATATCGACGTAATCCGTCCCCAGCCGCGCGAGCAGGTCTTCGAATGCGGCCAGCGCTTTCTCCGGATCGCGCGTGCGCAGGTACTGCCCCTCTTCCCATACCGAGCAGAGGTGCCCCTGTATGACGAACTTCTCGCGCCTGCCCGCCAGCGCTGCGCCGATGTTGCTGCGCAGCTCGGGGTTCGAAGCGTAAAGGTCGAGGAAGTTGATGCCGTTTTCGATTGCGAAGTCGAAGTCGGCCCGCACCTCTTCCTCCGGCCGGTTCATAAATCCCTCGCAGCCCAGCGCCACGGCGCTGACGCGCAGTCCCGTGCGGCCCAGTGTCCTGTACTCCATCCTATTCCAGTTCCACGAGTCGTATTGCTGCGAGCCCAGCCCGATCGCTTCGCCGTGTTCGAGCGTGTGGATGCCGTGGCGCGACTCCATGCGTTCGATCAGGTGCACCTTGCCCCGGGTCGGGCGATGCGTACACCAGATCGACGCACGCCTTGTCCAGCGCCACGGGTCGAGCGAGGCGAGGATGCCGATGTCGCCCATCTTCGGGTCTTCGGGGTGCGCGTCGCAGTCGCAGTCCACCGAGAGGTTGTTCATCACGTTGATGTAGAGTATCTTTTCCCCGCAATGGTCTGCCACCGACTTGGCTGCCTCGGCCATCGACTCCAGAAAATCGTCCTGCGCGGGCAGGTTGCCCCACATCTGGGCGGCATTCTTGGTCTTCCCGGCCGAATGTATCCACGCCTTGCCCGCCGACGAGGCGATGCCGATCGAGATGTTCTTCACCGCACCGCCGAAGCCGCCCATGGCGTGCCCCTTGAAGTGCGAGAGCACCACCGTGAAATCATAGCGGGGTAGTGCGAGCCGACAAAGTTCTCTTTCAGGTGTTTTCCGCCTTTCACCGGCAGGCTCACCCCTCCGTCGGCATCCATGATGTCCACCGGGGCGATGGCCGTGAAGCCGTGGTCGGCGGCGGCCTTCAGGTGGTTTTCCGTGCTGGCGCGTCCGCCGCCGTAGGCGGTGTTGCACTCGACGATCGTGCCGCCGACTTTGGTCACGATCTCCTTTATCTGCTCCGGTTTGAGGTAATTGTGCCCGTCCGGTTCGCCCGTCGAGAGCTTGACGGCGACCTTTCCCGTCGCGGGACGTTCCTGCGCTTCGTAGATGCGCACCATGTTTCGGGGTGTGATCTCGCGGATGAAGTATACTTCGGGGGCTTCGGTCTTTTCGCCGCCCTGAGCCGATCCGCAAGCCGTGAAAGGCAGGACCGACAGCAGTGTGATCACATACATTCTATTGATCATGTCGATTGGATTTATTTGCGTAACAGATAGTTGATAATCAGGTAACCGCCCGCCGCCTGCGCGAGCATGCCGGGAATCCCGATGCGGAAATCCTGCACGGCGGCCGTCGCCGAACCCGTGAAGGCCCATTCGCCCAGCGCACCCACCGTCTGGTAGAAGAGCACCACGCCCGCCAGCAGCGGCAGCGTAGCGCGCCCGAACCGCCGTGCGGCGAATCCGGCGGCTGCGGCCAGCAGTACGGACTTGAGCAGAATCGCCGGCAATGCCGCCGCGGCGGGCATTCCGAACAGCGCGGAGTTGACCAGCGGCGACAGCACGGCGGTCAGCAGGCCCACGCGCCAGCCGTATTTGTAGGCTCCGACGAGCGTGAAGAAGTAGATCGGCAACCACCGCAGGCCGCCCTGCGGCACCGAGTGGCAGATTTGGGGCAGGAGGATGTTGCCCGCGACGAAGAGCGCCGCCGCGAGGTAGGTTTTCGCATCGCGGTAATCGAGCGAATAGAGTTTTACAGCCGTTGTTTCCATTTTGTCTTTTGTTTGTTCATATTCAAAAACAGTGCTTTTCGTGCGGTTTTGAAAATCGAGGCTCACGCCCCCGAAGAGCGTCGTCCGGGGCGTCGGGTTCCGGCGTCGATCCCGTCGCTGCGCCAGCGGAAAATCCCTGTGCCGGGCAGTAGCGAACCCTATCTATTCGTTTCGCTCCTGCATTTTGCGGATGAATCCTTCGATCAGCGGCAGACACTCCCCGGCCGTCTGCGCCGAGGCGCAGAGCCGCTCCACGGGGCATATTCCGTCGCCCGCACGGTTGATGATATGGGGCACGGCGACCGTGTAGGCGACAGCTTTGCCCGCGGCGGCGAACAGGTCGAGGGCCGCACGGCTCACCACGTCGGCGAAAAGCTCCTCCACGCCGCCCAGAATCATCAGCGCCGCCGCGCCTTTGCCAACCACCTTGTCGGCCACGAAAGCCCCGTCGAGCAGCTGCGGCTCCTCGCGCAGCAGCCTGTAGAGGTCCTTCACGCCCCGTTCGCGGAAAATCCGCACTTCGTCCCCGTTGCGGACGACGCACGAACACTTCTCGGCGAACAGCAGTCCGATCGTCTGCTCCTTCTGTTCCTTCGTCATAGCGTATGCCGTTTTTTCGGGTCCGCACCGCTTTTCCCGGTCTGCCCGTAATTCCACATTGCAAAGATATCCGATTTCGCGTTATTGCCGGCTACCCCGATTACGGTTCGTCATACCATTTTTACGGAATCGTACGCCGGCGGCCGCAGAAGGGGTGTTTTCTCCGCCCGCTTCTGCCGTCCGATCCCGTTTCTGCCGTCCGGTTTCGCTTTCGCCGTCCGGTCCCGTCCCCGCCGTCTTTTCCCGCTTGTGCCGTCCGCTTCTCCAGCCCTTTGCCGGGCGACGAAAAGCCTGCGGCCATAATAGGGCCGCAGGCTTTCCGGAGCAGGCGCTTCTCCCCTTCGGGGAGCGCTATTCGGCTTCGAGCACGAATACGGCGCTGTCGTAAATTTTGTTCAGATTGGGGTTGATGCCCGCATGGTTGAGGTATTCGCCGGTGAAGGTGCCGCCGTCGAACCAGAACCGTTTCTTATCGACGTTCTGCTCCCTGATCTTGTAGCGGGTCTGCGCGTCGAGTCCGTAAAGCCGGTATTTCGGAACCAGCGTGCGGCTCTGGTAGAGGGTGCAGTAGGTGAACAGCACGGCTTTTTTCTTGTCTTTCGACACGTACATCACTCCGTAGTAGCCCGTATCGTCGTAAGGCGTGCCGATGCGGTAGAGGTCGCCCTCCATGACGATGTCGCGGTATCCCTTGTAGCTTTCGATGGCTTTGCGCGCGAAGGCCTTCTCCTCGGCGTTCATCTGCTTGGGCTGCAACTCCATGCCCAGACGGCCCGCGCAGGCCATGTCGAAGCGGAATTTGATCGGCGTGATGTTGCTGGTCTGGTGGTTGGGCGTGGCCGAGACGTGCGAGCCCATGACCGTCGCCGGGTAGAACAGGCTGGTGCCGTACTGGATGCGGGCGCGCGAAAGCGCTTCGGTGTTGTCGCTGGTCCACACCTCGTTGAAGTACTTCATCGCGCCGTACTCCACGGCGGCCGCCGCCCGAAGCGCAGGCTTGGATCAGCACGTCGGGATATTTGGCGCGGATGCGCTCCATGACCTTGTAGAATCCCTGCACATAGTCGATCCAGAAGTGCGACTGCCTGTCTTTGGGCAGGAATTCCGATCCGGCGTTCTCCGCATGGCGGTTGGCGTCCCATTTGATGTAGTCGATGTTGGGCGAGAGCTTCATCGTGTTGTCGAATACCGAGAATACGAAGTCCTGCACCTTGGGGTTGGTCAGGTCCAGCAGCCACTGGTTGCGCATCCGGGGCATTTCGCGGTCGCCCGACCTGACGATCCAGTCAGGATGTTTCTCGGCCAGTTCGCTCTTGGGGTTGACCATCTCCGGCTCGATCCAGATGCCGAATTTCAGCCCTTTGCGGTGTGCGTGCGAAGCGATGTAGTCGATGCCTTCGGGGAGTTTTTGCGTTGATCTGCCAGTCGCCGAGTCCGGCGTTCGCATCGTTGCGCGGATATTTGTTGCCGAACCATCCGTCGTCCAGCACGAACATTTCCAGTCCCATGTCCGCCGCGTCGTCGATCATGTCCGTCAGGGTCTTGGCGTCGAACGTGAAGTAGGCGCCCTCCCAGCTGTTGAGCAGCGTCGGGGCGTACGTATGGCCGTGCCATACGCCGTAGTTGCGCGCCCAGTCGTGCAGGTTGCGGCTCGCGCCGCCCGCGCCTTCGGAGCTGTAAGTATAGATCATCTCGGGCGTGGTGAACGACTCGCCCGCGCCGAGCGTGTAGTCCGACGCATAGGGATTGGCGCCGGCCAGAATGTTGAGCACGTTGAATTCGTCCACCTCGAAGTTGAGGCGGAAGTTGCCGCTCCATGCCAGCGCTCCGGCGATCACCTCGCCGTAGTTCTCGTCGAACGCCTCGCTGTCGAGCGTAATCATGAAGGCCGGGTTCTCGGTGTGCGTCGTGCGCACCAGCTTGCGCGACTCGATGCTCTTCGAACCATGCGTGAGCAGCGTGTGGTCGGCCTGACTTTCGCGCGCCCATGAGCCGTAGAGGTGTGTCAGCAGGTAGCTGCGCGCCTTTACGGGCAGCGACGACGAATAGAAGGCGTGCAGTACGGCGTCGCCCTTTTCGCGGTTGCGGATCACGGTGTGGGTCGTGATGACGTTCTCTTTGGCATAGGCCGTATAGACCAGTTCGACGTCCAGCGCCTGGTTCGTGTCGGTGAGTTTGACGACCGTTTCGCTGACGTTCTTGTCGGCCAGCGTTCGGGTCGTGTGCGACACGTAGCGCAATTCGGTATTCATGTCGCCGTCGGCATGGGTCACGCGCAGCGCGGGTTCGCGGAAGTTGCGGCCGCCCATCGTCGAGTAGGCGAGGTTGTCGGTGCCGTGGTCCGTGCGGCGGTAGCTTTTGATGCCTGCGGCAGGCGATGCGTCGTCGATGCGTCCTCCGAAGTGGTGGAACAGCACTTCGCCGTTCGGAGCGACGCTCATGACCATCGAAAGGTCGTTGGTCCGGATGTTGATGACCTGCGGTTCGGCGGCCTTGGCGCCGGTGCAGACCATGCCCGCGAACAGGGCCGTGAAGAGCGGTTTCAGCAGTTTTTTCATAGGTTTGAGTCGGTTACGTTTAGGATAATGCGTGCACGCACGTACAGCGCATTTTCGTTATGTGGGGATAAAGTTACGAAAAAATTGCGTTGCGGTCAAAAAACCGGCGCATAATCTTTCGTTGTGAAACTTCCGGTTCGACCGGAACTCTTCCGCTGTTTCGTATCGAATTCCAATGGTCCGCCGTGCACGGCGTGCGCGGTTCCTTTCCGCCGGGCAATGAAAAATCCCTGCACGGAGACGTGCAGGGATCGTTTCAGGACGGGACCTCTCCTACTTGGTCAGGTATTTTCCCTGTTTTTTGAGGGCGTTGTAAACCGAACCTGCCCAGTAGTTGCGCAGGCCGAAGCCGCCGGGCTTGCCGACCATGTCCATCTGGGTGATTATCTCGTGCGTCGCGGGATCGAACAGCACGGCCGTGTAGTATCCGATGCCGTTGCCCTTGTCGAGCGTCGTGGCGACCAGCACCAGCCCCTTGTTGCCCGAACCGTTGTCGTAGCGGGCGACGATCTGCGACAGCTGCGTCTGCCAGTCGGTTGCTGCGCTGCGGGGCGTGAACTGCTCCGCGGCCAGTGCGCCGAGCGATTCGTTGGCCTGCTCTACGCCGGTCGAGAGGATGTCGATGCCGGTGAACCCGGCCACGTCGTATTTCTTCGGTTCGCTCAGGAAGAGCCTGTTGATGGCCTCGAACGCCTTGATGAAGGCGCCCGGTTCCTCGTCGGCGCCCTTGACGTCCACGCAGCTGTAATCCACGCCGTAGAAATCGGCTGCGATCTTCTCTTTTCCCTTCTGGGCGTAGCCGCTGACTGCGACGAGGCACAATGCCATGGCCAGTAACTTTTTCATTGTCGGATTTTTTATTTGGTTTGTTCGCGTAAATCTACGAATTTAATTTGTTTCCGGCTCATCTGGGGCATCTGTTTTTTCGCAATGTACTCCACGGGTTCGAAAACCACCTCCGGGGCGACGCGCACTTTCGAGCGGAACGTGTCCTTTATCTCCTTTTCGAAAGCTTCGTCGCGGCGCGCGCTGCCGATGCGCAGCACGATCTGGTCGGTGCCCAGACTGCCTGTGAAGACCTCGATGATGTAGTTGCTCACGCCCGGAATGTTCTCCAGTATGTCGTACAGCGCGGGCGGGTAGAGCGTCGTGCCCTTGAACTTGATCATCTGGCCCTTTCGGCCGATGACCGACGAAAGCCGCATCGTGCTGCGCCCGCAGGCGCACCGCTCCGTGTATCCGATGCAGATGTCGCCCGTGCGGAATCGCAGCAGCGGCATGCCCCGCACGCCGAGCGTCGTAATGACGACCTCGCCCTCCTCGCCTTCGGCGACGGGGTTGTTCTGCTCGTCGAGCAGCTCCACCAGAATCAGGTCGGCCGGCACGTGGCCGCCGCAGTGGTGCCCGCACTCGGTGATCGAGGTCTGCATCTCGGTCGAAGCGTAGGTCGAGAAGAGCTCCAGTTCGGGCCACAGCTCGGTAATCTTGGCCCCCAGCGTGTTGTTGCCGAAGGCGGTGTCGCGCAGCGCTTCGCCGATGCAGATTGCGCGGCGCAGCGACGAGCGGCGGTAGTCGATGCCGTGCTCCTCGGCATAGGCGACCAGTTTTGTCAGGAACGACGGCACGACGATGCAGCCCGTGGGGCCGATGCGCCGTATGGTGTCCCACTGCAGTTCGGGAATGCCGTTCCCGACGCGGATCACGCCGCACCGGAGCTTCCGCGCGCCCAGAAAATAGGCCAGCCCCGCCATGAAGCGGCGGTCGATGGTGGTCATCAGCTGCAGCACGTCCTCCGGCGTGCATCCCGCCGTGGTGAAGGATTCGGCTTCGTTGTAGGCCAGCCGGTCGAGGTCCTCCTCCGTGAGGGCGAACGTCACCGGGTCGCCGAGCGTTCCCGAAGTGGTCACGTAGTCGATGATGCGGCTGCGGGGTACGCATATGAAATCCTGCGGGTGGAGCTGCAGGTCGGTCTTGGTGGTCACCGGCAGCCGCCGCAGGTCCTCCTGCGTGCGGATGTCGTCCGGACGCGCGCCGCAGTGGTCGAACATGCGCCGGTAGTAGGGTGAATTTTCGTACAGATAGGCGATCTCTTCGCGCAGGTATTCCTGCTGGAACGCGGCGATCGCATCCGCCGATGCGAATTGTATTTCCGGATTTCTTATCATGGCTTGCATTCCGATTTTAGTCTTTCAACCGCTTCCCGCTCGTCGGCGCGCGGGATTCCGCTCTGCAGCGCCTTGTCGAAGCATTGCGCCGCCCGGACGTCGTCGCCCTGCGAGCGGTAGTATTCTCCCAGCAGTTTCCATGTGTGGAAATTCTGCGGATTGGTCCGTTCGAAACGGTCGAGCGTCGCGGCGTCGGCGGCGGTCTCTTCCCGCATGGCTTTGCGGATTTCTCCGCCCAGCCGCCTGTATGCCACCACGCGCGGATAGTCGTGCGCGAGGTAGGCCGTGTCGGCGGCTATCTCCTGCGCCGCGTCGCAAAGCTCTCCGGCCGGATCGGGATCGCGCATGACGGCTCCCAGATCGTAGCAGATATAGGCGCCGCCCTGCCACGGCGAGGTCGAAACCCACATTTTCAACGCCGAGGGCCGGAATACCACCGAGTGGTGGGCGATCGACTGGTTGACCGAGCAGTCGTTTCCGACGCCGATGTCCGCGCCGCCTTCGCCCCGCTGGTCGCGCAGCATGGCCACGGCCGCCTGAGGTGTGAGCGGCGCGTTTGCCGCCGTCAGCTCCTCCAGCCGTGCGAAGCGGCAGGGGCTGTCCGTTCGGGCGAGGTTTTCGAGGTTGTGTTCGTCGCCGGCCAGTTCGGCCGACTGGTAATGGTTCGTGCAGAGGAGGTATTCGCCGCCGCTTTCGTACAGGGCGGTCTTGCGGGGCGTCTTCTCGATGATCGCGGCCCTTCCGTCGCGCGCCGATGCGATGAGCAGCGATTCGCTGACGAAGGTGTCGCGGCGGCGGGCGATTTCGAGGGCTTCGCCGATCGTGGCCGCATGCTGCAGGATTTCGCGCGCGAGGATCGAAATCGGGGTCGCCGCCGAGAGCGGGACGGGACCTTTGGCGGCGTTGATCGTCACGGTCAGCCCCTTGTCGTTCATGCCCGACAGTACGCCGATCATCCCGGCCCAGCCGATGCTGACGAAAGGGTGCCCGGCCTGCGGACGGCAGAAGGTGACGATTTTGTGGCGGGCGAAGTCGTCGCCCATGTAGAAGTCGAAATTGCGGCCGACCACCAGCTCCCCGTCGGCGCTCATGCCGCCCCATGCCGCGAACGAACTGCACCCGACGAGCATGTACTGGCTCATGGCGTGCCCGATGTCGTGCGCCGCATGGTAGTTGAGCTGACGCTCGTAAGGGGTGCCTATGGCGTCGAAGTCGTGCGAGCAGTAGAGCGACCGGGCGTATATCTCGCGCCGGTACTCTTCGGGGACGTGCCGTCCCAGATTGCGGTTGAAGATCACGATCAGGCCCCGCAGGAACTTCAGGTAACCGTCCGAAGGGATGAATTCGCGGATCTGGTCCACGAAAACCTGCTCCTGATAGCGCATCAGCCCGGCCGTGAGCGCTCCCGCCGCCGCTCCCGACTCTTCGGGCGACCCGGCCGTGTAAAGCTCCCAGAGACCGTATCTGTTATGGCGCAGGAAACTTCCGCGGCACGAGGTGTAGCCGCCGTGGTCCGCGACGCGGTAGGCCGCCGTGTCTACGGTCATCGCGGGCGGCTCCATGTCGGCCGTGAGGTAGAGTCCCCAGAGGAACGCCGCCGCCAGCAGCGGAAGCGCAAGGAGCGTGATGAGCGTGTATTTGAGAAATCGTTTCATGCGTCGCCTATTTTTTTAGCCAGATATTCCGTGCCCAGCAGCTCGGCGCAGGTCGCCGCCGCCGAGAGCGTTACCCCGATCGCGCCGTGAACCGTCAGGTTCTGCCCCGTGAGCAGCAGGTTTTCGAATTTCGTCCGTACGGGAATGCAGGTCGCCATGACGTTGCGGCAGTCTTTCTGCAGGCCGTAGGCAGCCCCGTGGGGGATTCCGGTGTAATGCCGGTAGGTGAGGGGCGTGGCCGCGTACGTCTGTTCGATCGCCGCCCGCAGGCCGGGCAGCCGCTCGCAGACGAAGTCCGTCAGATGCTCCGCGACGGCCGTTTTCAGGGCCGTATACGCTTCGGGACGGCGGCCCGGCGCCGATCCGCTCCATGCCGACCAGATGTCGGTGGCGATCGGGGCCATCAGCGTCACCACCTCGCTCCATGCCGGATCGGCGCACGGCGGCTGTGCGCTGAACAATACCATTTTCGGGCGCATGGCCTCCGTGTCGAAGAGCGTATCCCAGACGTCTCCGCCCTCGGCGTAATAATAGAGGTTGCGGTTGATATAGGGAAAACTTTGCGGCCGGAGCAGCAGATACACCGAGAAAAGGCCGTACGTGCCCGGCATGCCGGCCATCCGGTCGCGGAACGCGCGGCGCAGAACCGGCGTCGGCCCGATCAGGCCGAACGTCGCCGCGGGATGGATGGCCGAAATGACGCTCTTCGCCTGCAGTATCCTGCCGTCGGCGAGTTCCACGCCCGTGATGCGCCTGCCTTCGGTGTGGAGCGCGCTTGCCCGGCATCCGGTGAGGATCGTGCCGCCGTGCTCGCGGATTCTGGCCGCCAGCGCGTCGGCGATATGCTGCGTCCCGCCGGCGAAACGGCAGGCGCCTTCGATGTTCGAATGGTTTATCATGGCGTGGTGGTAGAGCGGCGAACGCTCCCGAACCCCGCCGTAGAGGGGGTTGGTCCCGGCCAGAACGCTGCGCAGCAGCGGGTCGGCGACGCATTCGCCGATGAACTCCGCCGCCGATGCACCGAGGTATTTCACCCCGCCGGACGACAGCCGTCCCGAACGGTGCACTTCAACGCCTATGCTGTCTCCTATCTCCCTGATTTTGTCGCAGTAGCGGGCGATTCCCGCCGCTTCGCGCGGGAAGAGGGAGGTCAGGTGCCGCCGGAATTCGTCGTAGCCGTGCATGTAGGCGAACTCTCCGGCTCCGCCCGGCGATACGATGTCGAACGCTTCGTCGAGCGGCCGTATTTCGAGCGAATCCCCGATGCCGAAATAGTCGAAATAGCGGCGCATGATGCCGCCCTGCTGCATGCTGCCCACGTAGTGCATCCCCGTGTCGATGGAATGGCCGCGGCGGCGGAACGACTGCAGGCAGCCGCCGGGGACCGCCGCCTGTTCGACTACGCAGACGCCCACCCCTTCGCGGCTCAGCATGACGCCGCATTCCAGTCCGCCCAGCCCGCTGCCGATGACGATTATGTCGAACTCCTCCTGCATCTTATTCCGGTCGGGTCAGTATGTAAACCGTATTCGACGTGTGCGCGTCCGTGTGCGCCGCATGAATCTCCAGCCCCAGCCTGCGGGCCGTCTGCTGCAGTTCCGGCGTCGAGGTGAAGTGCAGCTCGCCGTCTGTCTTGTTGAATCCGACGATCTTCGTGGACCACACTTCGGTCATGGCCGTGGTCTTGTGCCGTTCGGCCTTCCCCGCGTCGCCGTCGCGGATGATGATCCGCCCGCCCGCCTTGAGCCGCGCCGCACAGCGTTCGATCAGCCCGCGCTGCTCTTCGGGCTGCATGTAGTGCAGTACGTCGAGCAGCAGGAACGCATCGGCTTCGGGCAGCTCCGCCGTGCGCAGGTCGGCGTGGACGAACTCCGTTTCGGGCCGCCGCAGGAAGCTGTGCCGCGCCGTTTCGATCTTCTCCGCGTCGTAATCCACGCCCACGATGCGGCGGCGGTCCGAGAGCATGGCGAGCATGTAGCTCAGCGGTCCGTATCCGCAGCCGAGGTCCACGACGGTCCCTTCGCGCGGCACGATGCGGTCGAAGAGCGTGTAGCACTTCTCCAGCCGTATCTTGACCCGCATGTACCACTCCAGCACGGGGCCTTTGTAGGTGTAGCTTTTGATGAGCATGTCGCGGAAATAGGGGTTGCAGGGCCGGTTGTAGGTCTCGTAGAGTTTGCGGTACTCGCGGCGCATCTGGCGGCATGCGGACTTGGCCTGCGCGGAGTAGGCCGCGGGGTCGCCGCAGGCCGTGCGCGGCAGGATGCGGCTCACGACCAGTCCGTGCTTGATGTAGATGGGCTGGCGTTTGGACGAGATCATGCCGTTGCCGTAGAGACATATCGGCAGGATGTCCAGTCCTAACTCCGCCGCGAGGTAGAAGGCGCCCTTGTGGAAACGCTTGATCCTGCCGTCGGCCGAGCGCGTGCCTTCGGGGAAGACGATGACGCTGTAACCCTCTGCGACCTTCTGCGCGAGCGCGGGAGCGAGGCGTTCGTACCCGTCTGCGGCGTGGTAGAAGCCCAGATAGCGGACGATGCGTCCGAAGACCGGCGAACGCCATACCCAGCCGTTGGTCACCATCACCGCCTTGGGGCAGATGCTCAGCAGTACGAGGATGTCGATGAACGACTGGTGGTTGGCGATCACCACCGCCGGTTCGGCGAACGTTTCGCCCGTGTCGTTCAGGCGTATGGTTTTGGTGGTGACCATCGCCCGCAGGAATCCCCGCGTCATATGGTGGATCGACCACTGCACGATGCGCTGCTTGCGTCGTCGCGCCATCGGCAGCGGCCAGAGCGTGAAGATCAGCGCCTGCAGCAGCTGGCATCCCGTCACGAACAGCCCGAATGCGTAGAGGGTGTTGATGAGGCTGCCCAGCGTGTAGGGCGCGCCGCCTTTTTCGGTCTGCGACGAGACGAGCATCCGGAACAGCACGGGCTGTACGGTGTAGGATACCAGCACCACGGCGACGATGCCGAAGAGCGAGATCAGTGCCAGCGAATGGAGCGCCGGATGCCGCGCGAAGATCAGCGCTCCGAGTCCCACGACGACCGTGAAGGCCGAGAAGAAGATGGCCGTCTTGTGCGTGTCGAGCATCCTGCGCCCGGTTTTGTATTCGCTCAGCAGTCCGTCCATGATGAAGATGCTGAAGTCGTCGCCGATGCCGAATATGAAGGTCGAGAGGATGATCGTCACGATGTTGAACTGGATGCCCAGCATGGCCATCAGTCCGAGGATGATGACCCACCCGACGGCCATCGGCAGCAGCGACATGAGCGTCAGTTCGATCCGGCCGTAGCAGAGGAACAGCGCCGCGGTGACCAGTATCGACGAGATCGAGAGTATCAGGTAGAAGTTGCGGTTCACGCTCCGCGCCATTTTCCCGGCGTAGAACGCCCGGTCGGCGGCTACGATGTCGTCCGTCGCCGAGAACGCCGCGTATACCTCGTGCTTGCAGCTGTCAGCCAGCGTCACATGGCTCAGGAAGATGGGAGACTTCTCCTGTCCGTCGATCCACTCGCGGAATACCTCGCGCGCCGCCGCGGACGCGTAGTCGAGCGGGGCGTACTCCTTTTCGGCCAGCTTCAGTGCGCCGTCGAACGCGCCGTCGGCGAAACCGTAGCGTTTTTCCGCCTCTCGAATCCCCGCGCGCACCGCTTCCCGCCGCTGCGGAGTCCAGAACCGGCGCCACCGCTCCAGCCGCCGCTGCTGTTCGGCGCTGTCCACCACGAACGATGCGATGCCGGCGTGGGAGTCGATTTTCCCGGCCTGTTTGAGCGAGTCGAGCCGCCGGCCCATGCGCAGGTAGCTCGCGACGGCTTCGCCCGGCGTGTCGGCCGTGGTAATGAAGAGCACCTTCGACCGTTCGCCGTCTTCGTCGGTCAGCCTGCTCAGCCGCTGCTGCGCGGCGGCCAGCCGGGGCGGGTCGTAGTTCAGGTGCATCATGTCGCTGTCGAAGCCGATGCGGTTGAAGAAGAAGAGACATATGAACGTGAGCAGCAGGATCGCCGCCACCAGCGGGCGGTTCCGGTCGGGACGCATTCCCGTGAGCCGTTCCACCCGTTCCAGCACGGCGGACCCCCCCCCGCGTTTCTCCTTACGGATCAGGTGGGGAAGCAGCACCAGACTGAAAAGCGTCGTTCCGACCAGCGTCAGCGATGCGAACAGCCCGAAGTCGCGCAGCAGCTGCGAATCGGTGAAGAGCAGTCCCGCGAAGGCGCCGATGGTCGTTATGCTGCCGATGGTCAGCGGATAGGCCAGATCGCGGATGATCTGCCGCGGGTCGTGGCAGTGGTTCGCATGGCAGAGTATGTGGATCGAATAGCTCAGCGCGATGCCCATTACGACGGTCCCCGCACCTACGGCGATCGACGAAATCGTATGGCACGTCAGCGACATGATCGCCAGCGCGAACAGCGCGCCGAGCGCCACGGGAATCAGGGCCAGCAGGACCGCGAACTTGTTGCGGAACGAGAGGGTGATGAATGCCACGATGATCAGGATGGCGATGTTGAGCGTCAGCATCATGTCGCGCTTGATCTGGCGGGCGTTGTAGGCCGCCACGGCGGGTCCGCCGTAATAGTCCGCTGTGATTCCTGCGGCGGCGTATTCGGCGTTCAGCCCCTCCAGCGCCGACTCGATCCGCTCGATCAGCCGGTCGCCGACGCCCGTGTCGCCGCTCTGGTAGTGCGGTGATATGAAGACCAGCAGCGTGGTCATGTCCTTCGAGAAGAGGTAGTCGTCGCAGAGCGTGTAGTTGCCTCCGATGTTCAGCTCCTGCAGCTTGCCCAGCGCGCCGAACGACAGCCCCAGCGGATCGTCGTAGATATATTCGTCGATAAATCCCCCGACGGGCGACAGCAGGCGGCGGTAGTTGCCCTCCATCGCCTGCGCGATGCCCCGCGGGGTGACGAGCGTGTCCATGCGGGCGTAATCCGCTTCCGAAAGCAGCAGCGGCAGGTTGCCCTGCAGGAACGACCGCATGCCGTCCGCCAGTTCGCTGCCGAAGGTCGCTTCGACTTCGGCATAACGCCTGAAAAGCGTGTCGGCGTTGAGCCGCGCCGCCAGCGAATCGGCGCAGGCCATCATCTCGTCGGTCTTGTCGGCCGCATCCTCGCCGGCATTTATCATCACGGCGATCTTGTCCTTGATCTTCAGGTTCGAGAACGCCGCGGCCGCCTTCCGCTCCCCGTCGGGGAAGAATCCGGTGATGTTCTCGCTGAACCGCAGCCGCAGTGCGGCTGAGGCCATCGCCACGACCAGCACTCCCAGCAGCGCATAGAGCAGCGTGCGGCGGGATTCGAAGAAGTCGTACAGGGCGATGAAGAACTTATTCATGGCGGGGCGTGCGTTTACAGAAGACGAGCAGGGCGTAGCTGACCGCCGCGGCCGCGACCGCGCATACGGCGGCCATGACGAAACTGCCCACGACGTACTGGAACATGTCGGCGGCGGCCCTTTCGAGCGTGATGTCCGACAGCGACAGCGGCATTGCGCGCCGCAGTACCTGCGCGCCGGTCCAGTAGCTGCCGTAGAGGATGAAGGGGATCATCGGCGGGATGCTGATGTTCGAGCTGAGTATCGCCACGGCCTTGTTGAGCCGTGTGAAGTGGGCCGTAACCCCCGCCGCGATCATTTGGTAGCCCCACAGCGGGGCGATGCCGAAGAAGATCCCCAGCCCGATCGAAGCGGCCAGCTGCGGATTCGAATCCCGCGAACGGGTGATGTTGTCCGCCACGAAACGCCGGATATTCTCTTTGGTGAGCGAGCGCAGGAACCGCCACGGATAGTAGAACAGCAGGGCGCCCAGCACGAGGAACGTGTTGAGGATGCTGATGCGCGTGAAATCCTTGCCCGGCCGGAAGTGCGTTACGCGTTCGTCCTTTTCGGGGTAGAAGACGTTGACGGGGATGTTGCGCACGGCGATTCCCCGCCATGCGGCCCGCACCAGCACCTCGACTTCGAATTCGTAGCGGCGCGTCAGGAACCGCATGCCCTCCATCCGCCGTACGGGATAGAGCCGGAATCCCGACTGGGTGTCGTCGAGCCGCATGCCGGTCTCGACGCGGAACCAGAAGTTCGAGAATTTGTTGGCGAAGGTGTTCTTGCCCGGCATGTTGTCCGAGCGGAGGTTCCGGGCGCCTACCAGCAGCGCGTCGGGCGTCTTTTCGATCTCTTCGACGAACTTCGGGATGTCCGACGCGAAGTGCTGTCCGTCCGAGTCGATCGTTATCATGTAGCGGTAGCCGTGTTCTTCGGCATAGCGCAGTGCCCGGCGTATGGCGTACCCTTTGCCGCGGTTCGGGGCGTAGGAGATGGTCCCGACGCCCTCGGCGGCCAGTATCTGCGCCGTCGAATCGGTCGAGCCGTCGTTTACGACCAGCACGTGCGCGCAGTAGCGGCGCACGTCGGCGATCACGCGGGCGACGGTTTTTTCGTTGTTGTAGGTCGGGATCACCGCCAGTATGTCGTTCCGGTCGTTCATGGTTTGGGGGTGGCGGTCGCCTTGAGTTTGAGGACCGTTTTTTCGTTGTTCGTGACGACGCAGGTCACTTTTTTCGCCGCCGTGCCGTCGTCTGCGAGGCGGATGTCTATGTCGAGCAGAGTGTCCGCCTGCGGAACGATCATGCCGAGGAACTTGCATTCGCGGATCGCCGTGAAGCGGTGCCTGCGTCCCGTGCCGCGCTCCAGACACTCCCGGACGATCTGCAGCGTGCAGACGCCCGGCAGCACGGGGTTGCCGGGGAAGTGCCCTGCGTAGACCGGATGCGCCGCATCGAGCCGGACCCGGAACGCGAGCCGGTCCTCTGCCGAGAGGTAGTTGTCTATGTCGCTGAAGAGTTTCTGCATCTGAGTCGGGATCGGAGGTCAGGGGTTGAATTTCGCGGGATCGACCGCGAGGTTGAATCGTTTGTCGCGGAACTCGTAGACCGAATGTCCGCCTTCGGTTTCGTTCAGCTCCATCCGGTCGAGCGTCATGTTCTCCAAGTCGAAGCGGAGCGTGATCGAGTCGATGTATTTGCGGGCGCGGCGCGACAGGGGTACCATCCGTACGGTCCCCGCGCCCTCCGTTTCGTCGTAGCCGATCTGCCACCCCTCGCCGAACTGCGAGAGGTCGCCCGTCATGCTGGCGCGGATCATCAGCGCGACCTGCTGCAGCATGGGATTGGCCGAGGTGGCCGTTTCGGTCACCTGCCCGGCGGTCCTGAGGATGATGCGGTCGTCGCGGATGATGACTTTGTCGCCCGCAGGCACGGTGTATTCGAGCGCCATGGCTTTGGTGTTGTCGTAGTAGAAACGGCCTTTTAGCTCGATTTCGCCCTTCATCCGGCGCACCTGCCGGTGCTGCGTGAAGTCGCACTGAATGGTCTTGTTATCGCGGCTGGCTTGGGCGAGCCGCTCCCGGAACGAGTCGGGCAGCTGTCCTTGGGCCGTCAGCGCCGACAGCAGCGCAAAGGGAATTAGCAGGGAGGCTATTTTCATGGTTTTTCGATTTTAAACAGTTCGCATACGGTCGCCGTGCCGTAGCCGCGCCGCTTCAGGTCGTCGAGAACCAGCCTTAGCAGCCGATCCGCGCCGGGACGGTCGTCGTGCAGCAGGATCACCTTGCCGTCGCCCAGCCGGCGGGCTATGCGCTCCGCCACGGCTTCGCGGCTGCGGCGCAGAAGCGTGTCGAACGAGCGGACGCTCCACCCGATGCAGCGGCTCTGCGTCCGCTTCACGGCCCGCGCCACCATCGGGTTGGTGACCCCGAACGGCGGCCGGAAAAGGTGCGTCTCCACGCCGGCGATCTGCCGGAGCGACTCCCTGCACCGCAGGATGTCGGCCGTCATCGCCCAGCTGCTCCGCATCGGGAACCCGGCTGCGTGCTCCCAAGTGTGTATGCCTGTATCGTGCCCTTCGGCGGCGATGCGGCGCACCAGTTCCGGATGCCGCTCGGCCTTTGCGCCGACGAGGAAGAACGTCGCCCTTACGCCCCTCTCCCGGAGCAGGTCCAGCACGCGGGGCGTCATCTCCGGGTCCGGTCCGTCGTCGAACGTCAGCGCGACGACCCGTCCCGCGGCCCGGTTGCGGCACAGCGTGCGGACGTACGCCCCCAGCCGTATCTGGTAGGAGCAGTAGAACAGGACGAATCCCGCGGCGATTATGACGGCGGCTACATACATGTCAGTTCCATGGCCGATTCGGTGCGGCCCGAAAAGTCGTTGTAAAGTGTGATCTTATGCCCGGCGTTCTCCGCGACCGCCTGCCGGAATACCTCGGCGATCGCTGTAAAGTGCGGCTTGACGCCGGTTTGCGAAGCCCGTATCGCCCGGCCTTCGGACGCTTCTGCGCCGGCTTGTCCGATACAGGCGTTTTCGTTTCCCGATGTCTTTCCGCAGGGGTTTTCCGTATGGTTCTTTTCCCCGCCGCTCTCTCTTTCGTATCTCTTTTCGCAGGTCGCTCTGGCGTATGCTTTTCCGCCGGGTTCTCTTTCGTGTGCCTTTCCGCCGGGTTCTTCGGCGCGGGGCTTCTCTTCTCCGTCCGTTTCTCCGCTTGTTTCTCCGCCCGCCGGATATCCGCCGTCCGCTGCCGGAGTCCCGGCCGGGATGCGGATTCCCGTGATTTCGGCGACCGAACAGTCGAACCGCTCGGCCGTCAGCACGAAGAATACCGACGATTCGCCCCACGTCCCCTCCTGTGCGACGCGGAGCCGCTGCAGAACCTTCTCGACCGAGGGCGTCGTCTCGTCGAATGCGCCGACCAGCACGGCCTGCGACCAGCCCGCGCCGATGCGCAGTGCGGCGTCCGTAAGCGCGTTTTCGAAACTCGTCCAGCGGTGGGCGTAGGTGGTGTTGTAACAGTGCAGTCCGCGCAGCAGGGCGATCTGCGCGCCGACCGTGTTGAAGGTCGACTGGATGAACGGCGTGGGGTTGAGCATCGTCTCATTGCCTGCGATCAGCCCGTCGAGGAATTTCTCGCTGTCGGCGATGCACCCCAGCCCCGTCGCGGTGATTATCGCGTCAATCGGCGCCCGTGCGCCGAATTCCAGCAGCGATTCGATGCCGGCGGCCACGCCCGACTTCACGACACGGCTCATCCGCCGCCGCAGATTCATTTCGGGAATCAGGACCTTGATGTCGCTGCGCAGCTCCGCGCCCGATGTTATGCAATTGACGTATGCCTTCATTTTGCGAATATCAGTGAGGAACAGTTTCCGCCGAACCCGAACGAATTGGACAGCACCGAATTTACGGCTGCGGATTCCGTCTCCGCGACGGGCCGCAGCCCCAGCTCCGGAATCGGCTCCGCGAATCCGGGATTGCCGTAGCGCAGTCCGTGCCCGATGGCCAGCGCCGACAGCACGGCTTCGATGCCGCCCGCCGCGGCCAGCGCGTGCCCGGTGAAGCCCTTCGTCGAACTGAACGGCGGCACCTGCTCGCCGAACAGCCGCCGCAGAGCGGTGCCTTCGGTCAGGTCGTTGTTCGGCGTCGCCGTGCCGTGTGCGTTGATGTAGTCCACGCGCTCCAGCCCGCTCCGGGCCAGCGCTTCGGCCATGGCGCGGTACGCCCCCTCGCCCGTCTCGGACGAAGCGGTCTGGTGGTGGGCGTCGTTGGCGTTGGCGTACCCCGCAAGGCGGCAATAGGAGCGCATGCCCGGTTCTTCGCGCGCAAGGACGACATATCCCGCCCCTTCGCCCAGATTCAGCCCTGCGCGCGTGGCGTCGAACGGGCGGCACCGCTCCGGGTCGAGAATCGAGAGCGAGTTGAATCCGTTGAGCGTGAAGCGGCACAGTGCGTCGGTGCCTCCGGCCACGACATAATCGGCCATGTCGTTTTCGAGCAGCAAGGCTCCGGTGATGACGGTGTTCGCGGCCGACGAACAGGCCGTGCTGACGGTCGCCGTGTAACCCGTGATGCCGCAGTACTCCGCGATCCGGCGGGTGCTGTCGGCGCAGTCGTGCCCCGCCACTGAGCGCAGGCGGCCTCTGCCGTTGTCCGACCTGAAGTCGCGGTAGAAGTTCTCCGTGAGGTCCATGCCGCCGACCGAAGTCCCCGAAACGAGTGCCACGCGCGCCGCGGCGGGAATCGCCGCATCGGCCACGGCCTGCGCCGCGGCGATCATCCCCAGCAGGGCCGTGCGCGAAGGGGTCTCGCGCGCCGGGATGCCGAGCAGTTCGCCGAGCGCCCGGTTGTCGCGCCGGACCTCTCCGACGGGCACGTCGACGGCCGAACGGAAAAGCGTCAGCTTCCCGATCCCGCTGCGTCCGGCCCGCAGGGCCGCCAGCGTCTCCCCGGCCCCGTTGCCGAGTGCCGAGATGATCCCTATGCCCCGGACGGCTATGTTCATTTGCGGTTTTTACGGATATAGTCGGCCAGCGTGGCGACCGAGTGGAATATCGGTTTGGCTTCGGCCGGGTTGGCCAGCCGGATGCCGTAGTGTTTTTCGAGCAGGAGCGTGATTTCGAGGGCGTCGATCGAATCCAGTCCGAGTCCTTCGCCGAACAGCGGCGCGTCGGTGGCGATCTCTTCGGCGGTGATCTCCTCCAGATTCAGCGCTTCGATAATCTGCTGTTTGAGTTGCATTTCCAGATTTTCCATCGTATCTATTCGAGTTTTTCGGTTAATGTCAGTTCACAGTCGTACTCCCCGCCGCAGAGTTCGCACCAGCCCCATACGACGGCGTCCATGCGTCCTTGGGCGATCAGTCCTTCGGCGTATTTCCGGATAAAGTTACAGCTTTTGTCGGGGAACGCAAAAAAAGTGCTCTCGCCTTTCAGCCCGTGCTTGATCGCGATCTGCCCCAGCATGATGTTCGGGAGCGTGTAGACGAACACCGCCGGAGAAGCCCCGCCCCCGTCGTCGGCGTCGATGACGGCCTGATGGCGCATGTCGCTGTCGAGCGATGCGCTGCGGTTGGCCAGCACCACGCCGATCCGCTCGGCCGGGCAGTCGGGCCGTCGCCCGGCCAGCAGTTCGCACGATGCGACGTAGGCCAGCTTGCAGAGGTCGTCCATCTTCGAAAACTTCATGTTCGGGTCTGCCAGCGCGCGGTATCTCTCGCGGATGAAGACGCCGAACGGCACCTCCGGATGCCGCGTTATGGCTACGTGCGCCGTGTCGCGGGCGGTGCGTATCTCTTCGGTCTCGTCGCCGCCTGCCTGTCCGGCGTTTGTTATGACGTTGTTTTCGTTCGCAGCGGCGCACTCTTTCTGTCCGACGTTCGCTGCGGCGTTACTCTCGTCCGCTCCGGTGAATCCGGGTTGTCCGCCGGCTGTTTCCTGCCTGCGTTTGTTCTGTGCGTCGTCCCGGTCGGTTTCGGCGCCGTTTGTCCCGTCCTGACGGGCGGGATTCTCTCCGTCGCAGTATCGTCCGCCGAAAACGTCGCTTCGCTCCGCCGCGGCATTCTCGTCCGTGCTGCCCGTCTCGTCCGTGCCGTATGCGTTCCGGCCCGTCCCGCGCCGGAATACCGCCGCGGCGTTGCAGCCGCCGAATCCCGACGCCGTTTTCAGCGCGGCGTCCGTCCGGGTCGTGCGGTGTTCCGCGCTTATGTTCAGCGGATAGGGCACCCCGCACTCCGCATAGCCTTTGACGCCGAAGACGGTTCCTTCGGCCAATCCGTGCACCGTGACGATGCTTTCGATGACGCCCGATGCGCCGAGCGTATGCCCGAAATAGGGTTTGAGCGAGTTGCAGGGCGTGCCGCACAGTCCCGCGAGATGCAGCGCCCGGCTCTCCATCTCGTCGTTGTAGAGCGTCGCCGTGCCGTGGGGATTGACCATGCCGATCGCTGCGGCGCCGAGCGACGCTTCGCGGAGCGCTGCGCCGATTGCGAACGCGAGTCCGTCGCCCGTGCGCGACGGAGCCGATATGTGGTTCGCGTCGTTGGAGATGCCGCCTCCCGCCACGGTGACGCCCGTCGCCGAAAGTCCTCTGTCGGCCGTGAGCAGCACCGCGCCGCCGGCTTCGCCCAGCGTCAGCCCGTCGCGCGCCGCGTCGTAGGGGCGGCAGAGCGCGGGACTTACCGATTTGAAGGCGTTGAATCCGCTGACGATGAAATCGCACAGCAGGTCGAATCCCGCGACGAAAACATGGTCGTACTCGCCGCTGCGGATCAGCCGCGACGCGACGACGATGGCCGACACGCCCGAAATGCAGGCGTTCGAGATCACCAGTGGCCGGTTCGCTGCCCCGAAATACTTTCCGACGACCTCCGCCGTGTCGTTCAGGTCGCATTTCGCCGGATCACCGTTCAGCAGGCCGATGTTGCCTTTGGTCGTGGAGAGCAGGATGAGCGTCCGTTCGTTCGCGGGCGACACGCCCGATCGGGCGATCACCTCGCCCAGAGTCAGCAGCGCCAGTCGTTCCGCGGGCGTGTATTCCGCCACTGCCCGCTCCGCCGCCAGCTGCGCAAACCGTTCCGGGTCGATCCGGCAGACGGGCGTGCCGTCGTGCCATACCGAGAGATTCGTCCTCCCGGCGCGCACGGCCTCCATATTCTCCCGCGTGCCGAATCCGAGCGCTGACAGGATGCTGTCGGGTCCCCACCAGACCGCTACTTCACGTCCCATCTCTCCTTCCATTTGCGGTAGAACTCCGGCGCGAGCAGCTGCAGCTCGCCGCGGGCGTCGAGAAACACCTGCGTCGAGCTTCCCTCGGCGACGATTGGCGCTGCGGATCGTGTATTCGAAACATATTTTCGCCGCTTCGGTGGCGATATAACGGGTCTCGACCACGGCCGTGTCGTTTACGCGCAGCGGCTTTTTGTATTGCAGCTGCAGTTCGACGATCGGCGCGGTGTATCCGCTGGCATGGATGTCCATGTAGCCCAGCCCCGCGAATTCGCGCCCGAAGGCCTCGCGTCCGTCCTCGAAATAGCGCACGTATTCGCCGTGCCACACGATCTGCATCGAGTCCACCTCGCTGAATCTTACGCGCAGCGACGTCTTGCCGACCAGACTCGCCTCGGCTGTTTTTCTGCGTACCATCACTCTTCCATGTATATTTTCATCCGGCACTCGGCGACGGGCTTTCCGCCGCATTCGGTCCGTGCCGAAAGTAGGGTTACGTTCATTACCGCCTGTTCGACGGCGATCGTCGTGACGAGCCGGCTGCCGACCGGGGGCAGTGCGTGGACTTTCAGGTCGTTCACGGCCCCGATATATCCCAGCCGCACCTTTTCGCCGCGGCTGCGGTCCATGTAGCCTGCGCGCAGGGCGGCCGACTGGGCGATATGCTCGATCAGGCCGCACTCGCTGAGCGCGCCCTCTTCGACGAAGATGTTGTCTTCGCATACGGTCAGCCCGCTGCGGGCGCATCCGTCTTCGCCGATGCCGTAGAAGGCGTCCGCCATGACGATCGGCGGCCGCTGCGGAATGTATTCCACTATTTCGTCCGCCGCAATCAGGGCTTTCTCAGGTACTCCCATAAAGGTCCTTTTTTATTTCGTTTCAGCCGCAGCGTATCGACCAGCGCGCTCTGCGGATCGTCGGGGAAAACCCACGCCTTGCCCGTCGCGGCGGCCGCGCTGCGGGCCTCTTCCAAGTCGAAGTCCGGGGCGATGTAATAGGCCGGCGCCAGCAGGTCGTCGTCCGGGGCGACGACGCCTTCGCGTGCGGCCAGCTCCGCCAGCCGGGTGTGCGGATAGATGCGCATGCCCGCATAGGGGAACATGACGGTGTATTCCAGCCGGCGCGAATTTTCGATCGTTTCGCGCACATGCTCCCGCGTGTCGCCGTACCCGCCCAGAATCAGGAAGTGGGCGTAGTAGACGCCGTTGTCCAGCGCCAGCCGGCTGGCCCGCACGACGTCGCCGAAGGTGAAGCGTTTGCCGTAGGCTTCCAGCGTCCGGTCGCAGAACGACTCGGTGCCGAATTCGATGTGGGTCAGGCCCGAAGCCCTGAACAGCCGCATCTGCTCGGCGTCGATGCCCCGCGGCGAGAAGTAGGCGCCCCACGCGACGTTCGTCCCGCGCCGGATGAGCGTTTCGGCCAGCCGGACGTTGTATTCGGGACGGATGTTGAACACCGAGTCGGTGAAGAACAGGTAATTTATGCCGTAATCGCGCTTGGCGCGGAGGATGTTTTCGGCGATGATTTCGGGGTCCATCGTGCGCACGCACCGCCCGTCGATATGAGGATACGAACAGTAGATGCACTCGTAGGGGCACCCCCGCTTGGTCTGGATGTTGAGCATGCCGCTCCGCTTCCAGTAATACCCGGTCAGCTCCGGCTCGAACTCCACTTCGATCGCCGGCAGGTAACTGCGCCGCCCGTTTCCCGTGCGTTCGTTTCCGGTGGGGCTGTTGGTGCGTTCGTTTTCCGTGGGTGTGTTTTCCGTGCGTTCGTTTTCCGAGAGACGGTTTTCCGCAGGGCCGTTTCCCATAGGTCCGTTTCCCGTGCGGCCGTCGCGGGTGTAGACCGCCGGAATGTCTGCCCCGGTTTCGCCCCGCTCCAAGGCTCCGATCAGCTCCGCCAGCGGCCCTTCGCCCTCGCCGTGAATGCCGTAATCGGCCCCCAGCTCCCGCATGAACGCCTGCGGATAGATCGAGAATCCCGCCCCGCCGATAATCAGGGGTGCGTCGCTGGCTGCGCGTATGACGTCGATCAGCGCCTTGTACTCCGGCAGAAACCCCCGCCGGTCGAGCGAATTGGCGCCGTCCACGTTGCGCAGCGACACCCCGATGTAGCGGGGCGCGAGCGTGCGGATGCGTTCGGCCAGCTCTTCGTCCGTGAGCAGGTTGCAGTCGGCCGTATCGACACGTATCCCGCTTATCGTGCGCTCAAGGTAGGTTTTCAGGTAGGAAATTCCGAGCGGATAAACGGGGTAGGGCGACGTGTGACGGTTTGCCGAAATGAGTAATATGCTACATGCGCTCACGACCAGAACCGATAGAAATTGAACCATTGCTGCGGATAGCGCCTCACCACGGCTTCGAGCGAGCGGACGTAGCTTTCGAGCACGGCGTTCGGGGTTTTGCCGTCCGGCGTCTCCGGAATGTCGAAGATGAAGCGGTAACGCCTGCCGCGTTCGCGCATCGCATAGTAGAATACCGCCGGCGCCCGGAACTTCTCGGCGACGACGAAGGGTCCCGCCGGGAAGAGGGCCTTGCGGCCCATGAAGGTCACCGGTGCCGTGGCGCCGCCTTCGACGAAGCGGTCGCCCTGAAAGCAGACGTACTCCCTGCTGTCGAGCACCTCCTTGATCCGCAGGATCGACTCGATGCCGCCCTCGTTCACGGGGATCACCTTGTAGCCCTCCTGTTTGCAGTGCTTGTCCATGACGTTTTTGATCCGCCGGTATTCGGCGTCGTACATCACGAGGTGCATTTTGCGGGCGTAGTCGCCGAAGAACCCGGCCCCCGTGCCCCAGCAGCCGACGTGCGCGCCGATGATCACCGCGCCGCGCCCGCCGTCGAGCAGACGCAGGAAAGCGTCGTAATTCTCGAATTCGAATTTATACCGGTCCGCCATGCCGCTGCCGATGGCCACCCGGTCGATGATGGTCTGCCCCAGCGCGTAATAGTGGGCATAGAGTTTGACCGCCGAGCGGAAGACGCCGTAACGGAGTATGCGGCGGTTATAGAACCAGACGGCCCGCGTGGCGCGGGGTGCGAAAGGGATGAAGTAGACGACTACCAGCGAGAGGAAAGCGTACGCGGCGCGTATTCCGAACACGTTCATCAGGAAGATGAAGAAACCGTATCCGAAAGATCCGCCGCGCGAGCGTCCGCTCCACCGTTTGTCGTTATTTGCCATTCGTTCGGCTGATGATCAGGTCGTAGAAGTCCTGAAAGGTCTTCAGCTCCTTGAAGTCGGGACCCGTGAGCGTCACGCCGAAATTCTTGTCGACGAGCACCACGACATCCACCAGATCGAGGCTGTCGAGGTCGAGCGTTTCGAGCAGCGGCGCATCGGGGGTGATGACCTCCTGCTCCACTTCGAATTCGTCGGCCAAAACGGTATTGATTTTTTCGATGAGTTCCTGTTGTGTCATTGTCTGCGTGAGATTTATTTGCATTTCTTGATAATGAGGGTCGAGTTGGTTCCGCCGAATCCGAACGAGTTCGACAGAAAGCGGTCGAAGGCGAGGTCCACCTTGCGGGCGGGGATGTTGAGCTTCGAGGTGGCTTCGTCTCCCTGCGCGAAATTGATGTTCGGGGCGATGAATCCGTGCTCCATCATCAGCATCGAGTAGACGATTTCGCTGGCTCCCGCCATCCACATTTCGTGGCCGGTCATCGACTTGGTCGAGGCGACGTAGGGCCTGTGCGCGCCGAACACCTCGTCGATGGCCAGCGCTTCGTTGTAGTCGCCCAGCGGCGTCGAGGTGGCGTGGGCGTTGACGTAGGGAATCTCTCCGGGCTGCATGCCCGCATCCGCCAGACAGCGCAGCAGCGAGCGGCGCGGTCCGTCCACGTTCGGCACGGAGATATGCTCGCCGTTCGACGAGAATCCGTATCCGGCCACTTCGCCCAGTATCGCCGCGCCCCGGCGCACCGCCGAGTCGTAGCTTTCGAGGATCACGGTCGCCGCGCCTCCGCTCGGTACCAGCCCGTCGCGGTCCTTATCGAAGGGGCGCGATGCCGCCGCGGGGTCCGATTCGCGCTTCGAGAAGGCTCCCAGCCCGTCGAAACTGCCGACCGAATAGAGGTTCACCTCCTGCGCTCCGCCGCATACGATGCGCTCCTGCAGTCCCTGCCGGATCATCAGGTATCCCATGCCGATCGCGTGCGAGCCGCTGGCGCAGGCCGCCGAGAGGGTGAGGTTGACGCCCCGCAGGTTGAAGATCACCGAGAGGTTCATCGTGACGGTCGAGTTCATCGACTGGAAGATGTTTCCCGAACCGACCATCGCCGTATTCCGCTTGGCGCGGATGATGTCGATGCCCTCGATCACCGGGGCCGCGCTGCTGTCATTGCCGTAGATGATGCCGACCTCGTTGGCCGCCAGAAACGCTTCGTCCATTCCCGCGTTGCGCATCGCCTCGGCCGTGGCCATGTAGGCGTACTCGCCCTGCTGGGGCAGGCAGAGCCGCTTGCGGCGGTCGAGCGCCCCCTTCAGTTCGGGGCGCTTGACGATGCCGGTCAGCGCCGATATGTATCCCAGCTCCCTGCGCTCCGGGTCCAGCCCGATGCCCGAACGCCCTTCGCGCAGCGATTCGGTCACTTCGCCGAGACTGGTGCCGATCGAGGACCAGATGCCCAGTCCGGTGATGACTACTCTGTTTTCCATGGTGTCAGGTGTATAATCCTCCGTTGATCGATATCACCTCCCCCGTGATGTAGGAGGCCTTGTCCGAGATGAGGAACATCGCCAGATCGGCGACCTCCTCCGCCTCGCAGAAGCGTCCGGCGGGTATCTGTTTTTTGAGTTCCGCTTCGTCGAGGTCGGCGGTCATGTCCGTGCGTACGAATCCCGGCGCGATGGCGTTTACCGTCACGCCTTTCTTGGCCACCTCCTGCGCCAGCGCCTTCGTCGCCGCGATCACGCCGCCTTTGGCCGCCGAATAGTTGGTCTGTCCGGGCAGTCCCTTGATTCCCGACAGCGAGACGATGTTGACGATGCGGCCGAAACGTTTGACCAGCATGTCCTTCAGCAGCGGGCGCGTGACGTTGTAGAATCCTCCGAGGCCGGTATCCACTACCGAGTGCCACTGCTGCGGCTCCATCCACATCATCAGAGTGTCGCTGCGGATGCCCGCGTTGTTCACCACCACCTCGATGACGGCTCCCTTGTGCCGCTCCTGCCACGCCGCGATCGCCGCCGCGGTCTCTTCGCCCGCGGCCACGTCGAACCGCAGGGTCTCCCCGTCGCCGCCCGCGGCGCGGACGCCTTCGAGCGTCCTTTGGGCTTCGTCGGCGTTCGAGCGGTAGTTGATGAGTACGTAGTAGCCGCTCCGGGCCAGCATGAGACATATCTCGCGGCCTATGCCCCGGCTTCCGCCGGTGACGAGCGCATATTTCGTCGGTTCGGTCATGCTTGCTGTTTGAGGAAATTTTCGATGGCGGCGATCTCCCGGTATTTGGGCGTGTCGTCGATGAACTTGGGTACGATGCGGCGGATGTCGTCGTACAGCTGCCGGGTCTGGGCCGACAGTTCTGCGGCGCACTCCAGATAATCCGCGGCCTGCACCAGCGCGAGCATCTCGATCGCCAGCACCTGATAGCCGTTTTCGATCACCTGACGGGTCAGCATCGCGGCGTTGGTGCCCATGCTGACGATATCCTGATTGTCGTTGTTGTTGGGTATCGAGTGCACGTACATCGGATTCGAAAGCGTCTGCGATTCGGCCGTGGTCGAGGTCGCCGTGAACTGCGCCGCCTGCAGGCCGTAGTTGAGCCCCAGCTTGCCGAGGTTCACGAACGGCGGCAGCGTCTCGTTGATGCGGTCGTGGAAGAGGTAGTTCAGCTGCCGCTCGGCGAGCATCGTCATCTTCGTGACGGCGATCTTGAGCTTGTCCATCTCCAGCGAAACGTAGTCGCCGTGGAAGTTGCCGCCGTGGTAGATGGTCCCCGTCTTGGGGTCCACCACCGGATTGTCGTCCACCGAATTGAACTCCTCGACGAGTATCTTCTCCGCCTGTTCGAGCGTTTCGAGCACCGGACCCAGTATCTGGGGCGTGCAGCGCAGCGAATAGTAGGGCTGCACCTTGTGCTTGAAGGTCGGAGCCTCTCCCGTGTCGCCGCTGTAAAGTTCCGTTTCGCGCTTGCGCAGGCGGCGGCTCGACGCGCATATTTCGCGCATCCGGCGGGCGATTTCGATCTGCCCGGCGTGGAGCTTGCAGGCGTTGAGCGGCTCGGCCATGAAGTCGTCGTACGATTCGACCACCTCGTTGAGCATCACCGAAGCCTTCACGGCCCAGTCGAGCAGGCGTCGGGCCTGCGCGAGGTTCACCATGCCGATTCCCGTCATCACGGCCGTGCCGTTGGTCAGCGCCAGCCCGTCGCGGATGCGGAGCCTGAGCGGCGTTATGCCGCACGCCTTCATCGCTTCGGCCGCGGAGACGGTTTCGCCGCGGAACGACACTTCCGATTCGCCGATCAGCGCCAGCGCGATATGCGCCAGCTGCACCAAGTCGCCGCTGGCGCCGACGCTGCCGTGGCGCGGCACGAGCGGATATATTTCGTTGTTGAGGAAATCGGCCAGAATCCGCACCACGTCGGGATGTACGCCCGATTTGGCGTTGAGAAAGGTTTGCAGGCGCGCAAGCATGGCCGCACGCACGCAGATGTCGGGCAGCGTCTCGCCCGCACCGCAGCTGTGCGAACGTATGATGTTGTATTGCAGGCTGTTCAGGTCGGCATCGCCGATCCGGTACTGGGCCATGGGGCCGAAACCGGTGTTGATGCCGTATATTACTTTTCCCTGCTCGAAATCTTCGAGAAAACGGTAACATGCCTCGACTTCCCGGAGTTCCGCTTCGCCGAGCGAAACTTCTGTCCGGTTGAAAATCAGGCCGTTAATGGAGTCCAAGTCCGAATAGTGCATTTTTTGAACGGATTTATGGCTCCAAAAATACAAAAACTATCTCAATAAATCCTTTATATGGTCACTTTTTTGTTTCCATTGTCCACTCCGGCCGTGCTCTGCGGGCAGGGTGCCGGACCCGCCGCGCCCTTACGCATTCCGGACGCCGGCCATTCGCGGTGTCGCGGCGGCTTTCCGGATTTGCCGTTTCGGAGACTCTTTTGAACATTCATGGCGGATATTGCCGGGATTTTATTATTTTTGTCCGGACTTTCCTGCTTACCTATGAAATCGAAAGACATCTTCACTTTCCGCGACGCCGAGAAACAGGCCGGCCCCGTTGCCTTCTCGACGATGCTCAAGCCGGCCGGCTCGGCCTGCAACCTCGATTGCCACTACTGCTATTACCTCGACAAGGCGGTGCAGTACGGCGGCCGGCAGGCCGTGATGAGCGACGAACTGCTGGAACTTTACGTCAAACAATATATCTGCGCCAACGAAGTCGATACGGTCCAGTTCTGCTGGCACGGGGGCGAACCGCTGCTGCTGGGCGTCGATTTCTACCGCCGGGCCATGGAGTTCCAGCGGAAATACGCCGACGGCAAACGCATCGAGAACACCCTTCAGACCAACGGCACGCTGGTCGACGAGGCGTGGTGCGATCTGTTCGCGTCGAACAATTTTCTGGTGGGCGTCTCGCTCGACGGTCCCGAAGACATTCACGACGCTTTCCGCCTTACCAAAGGCGGCAAGCCGACCTTCGCGCGCGTCATGGAGACCGTGCGGATGTTCGAACGCAGCGGCGTGGAATTCAATACGCTGAGCGTCGTGAACCGCCGCTGCGAAGGCCGCGGCGCGGAGATCTACCGCTTTTTCCGCGACACGGTCCACAGCAAATACATGCAGTTCCTGCCCGCCGTGGAGCATGTCGTCGACAAGCCGGGCTTCCACCGTCCGCTGATCGTCTCCCCCGACCGCGAAGGCGCGCGGGTGGCCGAGTGGTCCGTCACGGCCGAAGGCTACGGGCGTTTTCTGTGCGACGTTTTCGACCAGTGGGTCGTGGGCGACGTGGGCCGCTATTACGTCCAGATGTTCGACGCCTCGCTGGCCCAGTGGTGCGGCGTGCAGCCGGGCGTCTGCTCGATGGGCGAGACGTGCGGCGACGCGCTGGTCGTCGAGCACAACGGCGACGTCTACTCCTGCGACCACTTCGTCTACCCCGAATACAAACTGGGCAACATCGCCCAGACGCCGCTCGACGAAATCTACCGCACGGCCAAACGCCGCGAATTCGGCCTGAACAAGCGCAACACGCTGCCCACGGAATGTCTGCGCTGCAAATTCTACTTCGCCTGCCGTGGCGAGTGCCCCAAGCACCGCTTCGACCGCGGTGCCGACGGAAGCCCGAAAAACTCGCTCTGCGAAGGTTTGAAAATCTACTTCCGCCACGTGGAGCCGTACATGGAATACATGCGCGACCTGCTGTCTAAACAGCAGGCTCCGGCGTGGGTCATGCCCTTCGCCCGCAAACGCATGGGGCTGGAATAACCCTGCCCGGCATACGAATACGCCTGCATCCTTCTCCGGGTGCAGGCGTTTTATTTGTGTCCGGCGGACGCCGCCCTATTCGGGTTTTGTCCGGTAAATGGTTGTCTTGTCGGTTTTGCCGGAGACGGCCTCTCCCGGCGAAGGGGTTGCCGCACCTTTCACTCCGCTCTTTCCCGGCCGTTTTTTCCGGAAGACCCCCAGCAGCGGAAGCAACGCCGCCAGCGTGATGACCGCCACCACGCGCAGGGCGTCCGTGACCCCTTCGACGTAGGTCTGCGCCGCGGAGACGGTCTCGTGTGCGGCGTGGTAGGAGGTTCGCGCCGAGAAGATCACCGTCAGGAGGGCGATTCCGATGCTTCCGGCCAGCTGTTTGATGCTGTTCGAAATGCCGGCCGCCGCGGCCATGTCCTGCTGGGTGAGGTTCTTGAGCGAGAAGAGGTTGAGCGGCGCGAACGTAAGTCCCATGCCGAAGCCGCGCAGATAGAGTATGAAGAGAATATGTCCGTGCGTGGTGTGGAGCGTGAAACGGCTGGCGAGCCAGAAACTCAGCGCCATGATCAGAATGCCCGCCGCGCTCAGCAGCAGCGGCCTGACGTAGCGGGTCAGATAACCCGAAACGGCCGAGAGCACGCCCTGAATCACACCTACGGGCAGGAACATGCTTCCCGCCGCCAGCGCCGTGTATCCCAGTCCCCGCTGCATGTAGAGCGGCAGCAGATAGGTGCCGCCGAGCATGCCTATGGCGAAGAGCGTCAGCACGGCCATCGAAATTCCGAAGTTGCGTTCCGCGAGCAGCCGGATCTGCAGCAGCGGCGCGGGATTGCGCAGCTCCGCGACGATGAACCACGCCAGCGCCGCCCCCGCGACGATGAAACAGCCGATCACTTCGGGCGCGCTCCACCCGCCGGGATTCGACGGCGAATTGCCCCGCGCCAGCGCATAGATCGCCAGCGGCATGAAGAGCACGATGGCCGCGAACCCCTGCCAGTCGAACGGGCTGCGCGTCTGGTTCTTCCACTCCTTCTGGACGAATGCCGCGAGCAGGACGGCCAGCACTCCGACCGGCACGTTCACGTCGAATATCTTGTGCCAGCTGTACGCATCGACCAGATAGCCGCCCAGCAGCGGCCCGAACGAGATCGAAGCCGCCGCGGCCATCGACCACAGACCCAGCGCCAGACCGCGCTCCGCGGGCTTGAACTCGCGCGTCACGATCGCCAGTCCCAGCGCTTGTATGATGCCGCTTCCTACGCCCTGCAAGGCCCGCGCCCCGATCAGGAACGGGTCGCTCGAAGCCTTGCCGCAGAGCCACGAGCCGAGCGTGAACAGCGCCAGTCCGAGCATGTAGACGCGTTTGTTGCCGAACCGGTCCGCAAACCACCCGGCCGACGGAAGCATGATCGTCATCGTAATCATGTAGGCCGTGATGACCCATTCGGCCGACGAGATGCCGATGCCGAAGGCCGACATGATCGCCGGCAGTCCGACGTTCACCACCGTCACGTCCAGCACGGCCATGAACGTTCCGAGCATGATCATGCCCAGAATCCACCATTTGTAGCCGCTGCTTTGCCGTATGTGTTCGCGCAGATTCGCCATTGCGCGGCAGTGCGTCAAAAAAAATGCCACCACAGCGGCGGCGGACCGAAGGGCGGGGAAAACCGGCGGCCTGAACAGCCGCCGCAGAGCAATCGGTACGCCCCGCGTTCGGGGAATCGAAACGCGAGGCGGCAGGGCGGCAAAACCCGCGGATGCGGATAAGGCTGCGCCTGAAAAAGAAGGAACGTTCTCGAAAAGAGAACGTTCCGTACGTGCAGGTCCTGTAAGCCGGGTTCTGTTTCCGGGGCGAACCCCGGACCTCTGTCATTTATCTAGGGCGGCAGTCTCCTGCCGTCTCAAGCAACCTACCCCCCGGCATCGGGCGAGCAACCCTTAATTGCCGGTATACACGGTCTTGCAACCCGCGAGACGTACTGCCGGGCGACATCGCTGCCCCCGCGGTGGGCTCTTACCCCGCCTTTTCACCCTTACCCGCCGGGAAATCCCTTGTGGGCGGTTCTTTTCTGTTACGCTCCTATACCCTCACGGATATCAAGTCATTAGCTTGCGCGGCGCTCTGCGTTGCCCGGACTTTCCTCTCCCGGCCACGGCCGGCAGCGACAGAGCGGACCTGCACCGCAAAGGTAATAAAATTCGGCGGTATTCCCGCTTCGGGGGGGGCGCGATATTCGGAAAATGCGTTTCCCTCCTCCGTACGGGCCGTAACGATGCGGTGCATGCGAAGTTTTTTGGAAATATCGGATTAAATAGTACTTTTGCTAAAGGCTGATTCCGTCTCCGGCGGCAGCCGAATCGTGCGAATAACCCGGCCTATGACAGATAACGCGCAAACAATCAACATGCAAGACAACCGTACGGTTGTGGGTTTGCTCCGCGCCGGAGACGAAAAATGTTTCGACGCGCTCTTCCGCCGTTATTATAAACCCCTCTGTACCTACGCCACCCGTTTCGTCACCCCGGCCCGCGCCGAGGAGCTGGTGCAGGATACGCTGATGTGGGTCTGGGAAAACCGCACGTCGCTGCTGCCCGAAATGCCCCTCAAGTCGCTGTTGTTCACCATCGTCAAGAACAAGGCGATCAACCATATGTCGCGCGATACGATCAAAAACCGCGTGATCCGCCAGCTCGCCGAATACTACGAAGAGGAGTTCGACGATCCCGATTTTTACCTCGAAGGCGAACTGGTGGAGCGTCTCACGGCCGCGCTGCGCAAGATGCCGCCCGAATTCCAGCAGACTTTCCGCATGCACCGGCTCGAAGGCAGGACCCACAAGGAGATCGCCGCCGCGCTCGGCGTGTCGCCGCAGACGGTCAATTACCGGATCGGGCAGACCGTGCGCCTGCTGCGCGAAGAGCTGAAAGAGTACTGGCCGCTCGTCGTTTTGCTGTTGTGGCCGGACCTGCACTGAAAAAATACCGAAAATTCCCTATTTTTTTTGAATTCCGTTTAGCATCCTCTGCCGACGGATTGTATTACTATATAGATTAGCGAACAGATGACGAATTTACAGATCAGCGAAGAAGTATTGGCAGCCTACCTGAGAGGCGAACTGAATGCTGCGGAGGCCGCGGCCGTCGAAGCGTGGTACGACGCGTCGGCCGCCAACCGCAAACTGCTTGGGGAGGTTTATTACATATTATATGTCAACGACCGTATCAACGATACGGCCGGTATCGACGTCGAGCGTTCGCTCCGTCAGTTCAAGCGCCGCATGCACGCCGGACGCCGTATCTCCTTGCGGCGCATCGCGGTCCGCGCCGCCGCCGCTGCCGCCGTGGCGGTGATTCTGCTGGCCGGGGGCGTTACCACCGTGTCGCTTTCCAAACGCCTTGCGCAGCCCCTGACCGTCATCACCCATCTGGGCGAACGTTCGCAGGTGGTGCTGCCCGACGGCACCAAGGTCTGGCTCAACTCCGCCAGCAGCGTCGAGTACGTCGCTCCGTTCTTTTCGCGCGAACGCCGCGTGAAGATGGACGGCGAAGCCTATTTCGAGGTGCAGCACGACGCTCAGGCGCCCTTTGTCGTCTCGACCAACGGACTCGACATCAAGGTGCTCGGCACCCGCTTCAACATCCGCAACGACGACAGCGACCACCGCATCACCACCGTCCTGCTCGAAGGAGCGGTCAAGGCCTACGCTTCGGGCGACGAGAAGGCCGCCGTGCGCCTGCGCCCCTCGCAGCAGTTGGTGTTCGATACCCGGACCGGCGCCATGCGCCTGACCGACGAACCTTCGGCCGACCGGTCGATCAACTGGATCGACGGCCGCTTCTGCTTCGAGCACGACACCTTCGGGGAGATCGTCGCCGAACTCAAACGCTACTACAACGTCGATATCCGCTTTATGGACGAAGCCCTGCGCAGCGAACGCTTCTCCGGCGACTTCCGCGTCGAGGACGGCATCTACCACATCATGTCGGTGCTGCAGCTCACCTATAAGTTCACCTACAAGGTCGTCGGCAACGACATCGAAATCTACCCGAATCCTAAACGATAACCTAATACCAACCTGAAAACCACCGAACCGCCTATGGGAGAATAATACGTCAGTTTTCGCAGGCCGCTGTACGCAGCGGCGGTTTTTGACAATCTACTTTTCAAAATCTAACCTAAATTCAGATCCATGAAAAAAACTTACCTTGCAGCAGGCAGGGGAGTGCATGCCGTCTCCGCATGTTTCCGTTGTCTGTTTCTTATCCCGATTTTCGTATTGGGATGCTTCGGCGCTCATGCCGCAGCACAGACGCAGCAGTCCGTTTCCCGCGTCAGCCTCGACGTCCGGGACGCCGCTATCGTCAACGTTTTCCAAACCGTTCAGCAGCAGACCGGCTGCTCGTTCGTCTACAACACGTCGGACATCGACACCGACCGCAAAGTGACCGTTTCCGCGCAGGACGAGCCGCTGACGGCTCTGCTCGACAAACTTTTCGCAGGTTCCGACATCGCCTACACGCTTCGCGACAAGCACATCGTCCTTTCGAAGAAAACTAAAAATTCCCCCCCCCACAACGCTCAGGGCGGAGTCAGCGGAACCGTTAAGGACGCTCAGGGCATGCCGCTGATCGGCGCCACGGTGCTGATTCAGGGCACGACGACCGGCGTGGCCGTCGATCTCGACGGCAATTTCATGCTGCCGCAGGCCAAGGTCGGCGACACGCTCGAAATTTCGCTGATCGGCTATGCCAAGCAAACCCTTCCCGTAACGGGCTCCGCGCCCCTTCAGGTGGTAATGCTCGAAGACAACGAGGTGCTCGACGCCGTCGTGGTGACCGCCCTCGGTATCAAGCGCGCCGAGAAATCGCTGACCTACAACGTGCAGGAGGTAGCCGGCGACATCGTCACCTCGGTCAAGGACGCCAACTTCATGAACTCCCTTTCGGGTAAGGTCGCCGGCCTTCAGATCAATGCCAGTGCATCGGGCGCCGGCGGTTCGACCCGCGTGGTGATGCGAGGCGTCAAGTCGATCAACGGCGAGAACAACGCCCTCTACGTGATCGACGGTATTCCGCTTCCGAGCCTGCGTTCGAGCCAGACCTCAGGCACGTATGAAACGCCCGACGGCGGCGACTTCGAAGGTATCGCCAACTTCAACCCCGACGACATCGAGTCCATGTCGATCCTTTCGGGTGCCACGGCTTCGGCCCTCTACGGTGCTCAGGGCGCCAACGGTGTGATCCTCATCACCACCAAGAAGGGCAAGGAGGGCCGCGTGCGGGTCAACTATTCGAACTCGACGACCTTCTCCCATCCCTTCGTGATGCCCAAATTCCAGAACACCTACGGCACGAGCGAAATCGAGCCGATGATGAGCTGGGGCAGCAAACTCGCCACGCCGACTTCGTACGATCCCGCGGATTTCTTCCAGACCGGATTCAACGAGACCAACTCGGTGGGCCTTTCCGCCGGTACCGAACGCAACCAGACCTATGCGTCGGCTTCCGCCGTCAATTCGCGCGGTATCGTACCCAACAATGTCTACAACCGCTACAATTTCTCGATCCGCAATACGACGATGCTTATCAAGGACCGCCTGACGCTCGACGTGGGCGCGACCTACATGAAGCAGTACACCCGCAACCAGACTATTCAGGGCCAGTACCGCAACCCGCTGGTGGGCATCTACCTCTTCCCGCGCGGCAACGACATCCGCAAATACGAGATTTACGAGCGTCCGGGTTCCGACTCGCGCTATATGGAGCAGTTCTGGGACCTCGAATTCCTCAAGGGCGTCGAGAACCCGTGGTGGATCACCAACCGCGAGCTGAACGAAAACCGTCAGCACCGCTACAGCTTCAACGCTACGATGAAGCTCGACATCACCGACTGGATGAGCCTGACGGGCCGTATCCGTACCGATAATGCGACGATCAACTACACCCGCAAACTCAGCGCTTCGACCAACACGCTCTTCGCTTCGAAGTACGGCAGCTACCTGAACCGCACGATGACGCACAACAACCTCTACGGCGACGTGCTGCTGAGCATCGACAAGAGCTTCTTCGACAATGCCTTCTCCCTGCAGTTCAACCTCGGCGCCAGCATCATGGACGACAAGAACCAGCTGACGGGTTACGAAGGTTATCTGGCAGGCATTCCCAACAAGTTCACCTACAACAACATCATCTCCGACAACTCGCAGAGTTTCCCGACGCAGGAGAACTACCACGACCAGATTCAGGCCGTGTATGCGACCATGCAGCTGGGCTGGCGGGGTATGCTCTACGTCGACGTTTCGGTCCGCAACGACTGGGCCTCGATGCTGGCCTTCACGCCCAAACAGAACATCTTCTATCCTTCGGTGGGCCTTTCGGCCGTGATTTCGTCGATGGCCGACCTCTCGAAGGCGGGCATCTCGTTCCTCAAGGTGCGCGGATCCTATGCCGAGGTGGGCAATGCTCCCGAACGTTACATCACCGGTCCCAACTACACGCTGACCAACGGCGTGGTGAGCACGGCGACCATCGCCCCGGCCAAGCACCTCGAAGCCGAGCGCACCAAGTCGTTCGAGGCCGGTCTCGACGTCAAGTTCTTGGGCAACAAGATCTCGGCTACGGCTACCTACTACAATACCAACACCTACAACCAGCTTTTCCTTTACGACGCTCCTCCCAGCTCCGGCTACAAACAGAAATACATCAACGCCGGCAAGGTCAATAACTGGGGTATCGAGGCTTCGGCCGGATACAAGAACACATGGCGCGATTTCTCGTGGGCCACGACCCTCAACTTCTCGATGAACCGCAACAAGATCAAGGAGCTGGTTCCCGAAGGCACCCGCGATCCGGATACGGGTTCGCTGGTCGATATCAAGGAGGTCAATAAGGACTACGGCGGTTACCGTGTCAAGCTCGTCGAGGGCGGTTCGATCGGCGACTTCTATGTCAAAGGCCTGCTGACCGACGACAAGGGTCATATCTATGTCGATCCCAACTCCAACACCGTGCTGCTCGATCCCGATCCCGAAGCCTACATCTTCGCCGGCAACACCGAAGCCCGCTTCCGCTGGGGCTGGAACAACCAGTTCTCCTACAAGGGCGTTTCGCTCGGCGTGCTGATCGACGCACGTATCGGTGGCCGCGGCGTATCGGCCACGCAGGCCCTCATGGACCGCTTCGGCGTTTCGCAGGATTCGGCCGACGCCCGCGAGAACGGCGGCGTATGGATTTCCGACGACCAGCAGGTTCCCGACGCCAAGACCTTCTATGCCAACAGCGGCGACGGCATGGCGATGCTTTCGCACTATGTCTACAGCATGACCAATGTCCGCCTGCGCGAGCTTACGCTGGGTTACGACCTGCCCTCCAAATGGTTCCGCAACAAGGTCAATATGAGCGTATCGTTCGTCGGCCGCAACCTGTTCATGTTCTACAACAAGGCTCCGTTCGACCCCGAAGTGACCGCTTCGACGAGTACCTACTATCAGGGTGTCGACTTCTTCATGCAGCCGAGCGTCCGCACCCTCGGATTCAGTGTAAAACTCCAATTCTAAAGCTCAACCGACTATGAAACGAAACAATATCAAACAAGGATTCCTTTCGCTGGCGGCCGCCTGTCTGGCGTTCACCGCCTGCACCGGGGACTTCGAGCGCTTCAATACCGACCCCAACTCCGCGCAGGAAGTGGATCTGAAGATGTTCATCACCACCATGCAGATGGACGCCGTCTACTCGTGCAGCGGCTCGGATACCGATCCCAACAACCGCTATCAGGCTGCCTATAACCTGATCGGCGACGTCTACGCCGGCTATATGTCCGGTACGAACAACTGGAACGGCGGCACCAACACCCAGATTTATGCGCTGAACGGCACCGATTGGTGCAACGTACCTTTCAGCGAGTCGTTCACCAATGTCATGCCCGCTTGGCTGCAACTGAAGTATGCCCATGCCAACGGTTTGCTCAACGATGACATCTTTGCTGTGGCTAATATCCTGAAAGTCATGTCGCTTCATCGCGTGAGCGATATCTACGGCCCGCTGCCCGTGCTGCATTTCGGCGAGACGGAGAACCCCTACAATTCGCAGGAAGAGTGCTATATGCACTTCTTCGAGACGCTCGACAGCGCGATCGCGGTGCTGAAGGACGTCGTGGAGAACAATCCCGACGCCAAACCGCTCGAAGAGGTCGACGCCCTCTACCACGGCGATTATTCGAAATGGCTCAAGCTCGCCAACTCGGTGAAGCTGCGTCTGGCCATGCGCATCTGTTATGTGAAGCCCGACCTTGCGAAGCAGTACGCCATGGAAGCCGTCCGCGACGGCGTGATGGAGACGGCCGACGACAGCGCGCTTTTCCAGAGCTGGGGATCCATTACGATCATCAACCCGCTCGAAAAGATCTGGAACGGCTATAGCGACACCCGCATGGGCGCTTCGATGGACTCCTACCTCAACGGTTACAACGACCCGCGTCTTCCGGTTTATTTCCAGCCCGTTACCGACGGTGACAACAAGGGCGAATACCGCGGTGTAGCCAACGGAATGCCCAATCCCCAGCAGGATGATTACAAGGTCATGTCCGCGCCCAACGTACAGGAGAAATCCACCGATTCGCCCCTGCGCTGGATGATGGCATCGGAAGTCGCATTCCTGCGCGCCGAGGGAGCCATGCGCGGCTGGACGGCCGAGATGGGCGGTACCGCCGAGGAGTTCTATAACAAGGGTATCGAGCTGTCGTTCCTCGAAAACGGCCTGAGCGCCGATGCCGCCGCAAGGTATGCCGCCGACGAAACGAGCAAACCGACCGACTTCACCGACGTTTCGGCCGCCAATACCAAGTATAATATTTCGGCCTTGGGCAAGATTACGATCAAATGGAACGCCGGCGCTTCCGAAGAGGAGCAGCTTGAGCGCATCATCACCCAGAAATGGATCGCCATGTTCCCCAACGGCACCGAGGCTTGGTCCGAGTTCCGCCGCACGGGTTATCCCCGGCTTTTCCCGGTGCGTTACAACTATCCGAGCAGCGGCGTCGATACCAACAAGCAGATCCGCCGCATGGTCTTCCCGCAGTCGGAATACTCCAACAACGGTGCGGCCGTGCAGGAGGCCGTCAAACTGCTCGGCGGTCCTGACAACGGCGGCACGAAGCTGTGGTGGGACAAAAAGAATTAGTAACCTGAAACTATACCTGAGTAAACTATGAAAAATATATTGAAACATGCAGTAGTTTGTCTCGTGCTGGCGGCCGCGGTGGCCTCCTGTACGAAGGAGACGACGCCTGAGCGGATCAATATCCAGCATCCGGACCAGCAGTCGCCGATCCTGCGCGACAATGCCTATTACCAGAATCTCCGCGCCTACAAGCAGACCAAACACAAACTGGCTTTCGGCTGGTACGGTTCGTGGACGGCCGTCGGCGCGTCCTATCAGTCGCGTCTGATCAGCGCCCCCGACTCGATGGACATCATCTCGATCTGGAGCCAGTGGCACACGCTCACGCCCCAGCAGAAGGCCGATAAGGAGTTCGTTCAGAAAACGTTGGGTACGAAAGTGACCTATACGATTTTTTCGGATAAACTGCCCGAACCGTTCCTTGAAATCGGCAACGGTGAATATACCGACGAGGCCATTGAAGCTTATGCAAAAGCCTATTGCAAAGACTCGATGGACAAGTATCAGTACGACGGCATCGATATCGACTATGAGCCGGGCTATGGAGCATCAGGGCCTTTTGTCGGACATGACAATGCTCTGTTTACCAAGTTGATCAATGCCATGAGCAAGTATGTCGGTCCGAAATCTGGTACCGGACGCCTGCTGATAATCGATGGCGTGCCTTATGCGGTGGATCGTTCGGTTGTGGATTGTTTCGACTATGGTATCGTGCAGGCGTATGCTTCTTCTGGTTATACCGATCTGCAAAATCGCTTCAATAATGCCGATGCAAAAGGCTGGAAGCCCGAACAGTATATCTTTGCCGAGAATTTTGAGTCTTATTGGAAAACCGGCGGTGTGGATTTTACGGACCGCGAAGGTAATAGAATGCCGTCTCTTTACGGTATGGCGACCTTTAATCCCACGCAGGGTGCCGGCGCCGGATTCGGTGCATACCATATGGAGTACGAATACGGTAATTCGGCCATGCCGTACCAATTTATGCGCAATGCGATTCAGATGGCCAATCCTGCCGGAGGCTGGAAAACGCCTATCGATGTGGCTTTTTCGAGTAACCAATCTTCCAACTTTTCGTTCGTTGTCGAGGACGATGGTTCGGTGACCGGAACGATGCAGGATAAAGTTTCGTTGTCGTTCTCGCGTCCCGTTGTAAGCGGTATGCAGTTGACGCTGGGTGTGGATAATTCGCTCGTAGCCGTTTATAACGATGAGAACGGTACGGAATATGAGACCGTCGATCCGTCGTTGGTTAAGATGGAGCCGATCCAGTGCGCCGAAAATCAGGTGTTCTCTCCCGATGCGACGATTACGCTCGATCCTAAGTCAATCGAAAAGGGGTATTATTTGATTCCGGTGGTGATCAGTCCTATTTCGGATGCCGGATATGCCGTCAAGGAGGGCTCCGTACATTATATCTTCGTTACGAAGGTCGCGATGGATGTCGAAATCGGCGCGACGACGCTCGACGGCTCGAAGATCGCTCCGACCTCGGCATGGACGATCACCTGCTGTCAGGGTACTGCGACGAGCGGCGCCACCGGTGTTTGGAACTGCGACTCCGCCGCGCAGAAAGCGGCCATGTTCGACGGCAAGCTCGACGCCAACTGCTGGTATGCAAACAGCGCTTCCTATTCGTGGGGCAACGGCGGCAACTTCACCATCGACATGGGCGAAGTCAACGACGTGACCGGCCTGCGCTGGCATATCCACTATCAGGATTCCGAACCGCAGTGCACCGACCTCACCTACAGCGAAGACGGCAATGTCTGGTACAGCCTTTCGGCCGGCGTTCCCTTCACTCCGGTGCTGTCCGACAACTGGAAGTGGGTCAAATTCAAGAGAACGGTCAAAGCCCGCTATATCCGGGTTTACGTGGGTCTTGTAACGGGCTGGACGAGCATGAACGAAGCCGAAATCTACGGCCCGGCCAACTAGCGATTTATTAACCAGAAAAAAATGTATGTTATGAAACTGAAATATTTAATCGCCCCTTTCCTCCTCGCTGCGGCTGCTCTCTGCGGCTGTCAGGAGACGGCGGAAATCCATCCGGTGGCCTACATGACCGATGCGCAGAAGACGGTTTCCAAGTCGGTTACCATCGATACGCCCCCGGCCGGAACGGAGATTTCGGTCTCCTCCTCGGTGCCTGTGAATAAGGATACCAAAATCAAGATTTCGTTGCGCCCCGACCTGCTGGAGGAGTATAATGCCAAATACCAGAAAAATTATGTTATGCCCCCCGCAGACAGTTATACGCTCAGCGGTGACGAAGTGGTGATCTCGGCCGGTTACAGTCGCTCCTCGGAGGTCGATTTTACCGTCACGTCACTCGATGACTTTCAGGAGGGTACGACCTACTGCATGCCCGTGAGCATCGAGCGGATCGAAAACAGCGGTCTTGCCGTTTTGGAACCTTCTCGGACACTTTTCATAGTATTAAAAACACCGGTTATCAGTAAGGCTATCTACCTCGGATCAAGTAACATTTATAAAGTGCCGTCGTTTCAGGAAGACGCCAATCTTGCTGCACTCAAAGCCATAACGCTTGAAGCCCGTGTCTATATGGACGGATTCCAGAATTATGATCCTTATATTAGTTCGATTATGGGTATTGAGGGCGAGTGCGGTGTCCGCTTCGGAGACGTGAAGGTCCCCAAGAACGTTCTTCAGATCTGCCATGGCGATTATCAGCCTGCTGCGACCTCTAAACCTTTTGATACGGGCAAGTGGTATCATGTAGCTGCCGTATGGTCGGGGAAGAGTTGGGATATTTTTATCGACGGCGTGTATGTTACTGGTGTTGCGACACAGGGGGAGACCATCAACTTGTCGAGCGATAATTCGGGCGGTTTTTATCTCGGCGCTTCTTATGGCGGTGGACGTCCGCTCAATGGTTATGTCGCTGAGTGCCGGGTCTGGACGCGTGCGCTGACTGAGGCCGAGATATCGAACAACATGAATTATGTCAATCCGGAATCGGACGGCCTGCTGGCTTACTGGCGTATGAACGCTTGGGAGGCCAAGGACGGCGGCGGCAACATCGTCAAGGACCTTACGGGTCACGGCTACGACGCCGTGGGCGGAAGCTCCAACCCGACGATGATGGACACCAAGTGGATGTAATCCGCCTTTCGGATATCGTTCCGATCCGCTGAACGGAAGCCGTGCGGCCGGTGCAGGAGACTGCCGCCGGGGCACGGCTTCTTTTTATTCCGCTTTTTATTCCCGGCGGACCGTTTGCTTCCGGCGGAGATGAATCCCGGCTTGGCGATACTCTCTCCGGCGGCGGCAAATTTATTTGACGCGGCGCCGGATTGTGTTATCTTTGTACGAAGAACCGAACTTATCACCATAAAACTTACCGATGAAACCACGACTTTTGCTTTTCACCGCCGCATGCATGCTTTTCGCGGCATGCGGGAACTCTCGCGGCGATCTCTCGACGGGCATTATCCCCGCTCCGCAGCAGGTGGCGTGGGGCGACGGCGCCTTCCGGATGCCCTCGACGCTGCTCTTTGCGACCAACCTCGAAGGAGAGGACAAGGCCGACCTCGCGGCGTGGATGCGGCGCTCCGGCGACGGCTTTTTCCCCGTCTCTTTCGCCGAAGCCGCCGGGGACGACATCCCCGTTCTCTACCTGCTGCTTGCCGAGGGCGGCGCGCCCGAAAGCTACCGCCTCGACGTCGCCCGCGGAAAAATCACCGTCACGGCGCCCGATGCCGCCGGACTCTTCTACGGACTTCAGTCGCTGGGCCAGCTGGCCGAACGCTGCGGCCGCCGGATTCCGGCCGTTGTGATCGAGGACGCTCCGCGCTTCGGCTACCGGGGCTTCATGCTCGACGTCTCGCGCCACTTCCGCGACAAGGAGTTCGTCAAGCGGCAGCTGGACCTCTTGGCCCGCTACAAATTCAACCGCTTCCACTGGCACCTGACCGACGGCGCCGGCTGGCGCATCGAGATCAAGAAATACCCCGTCCTTACCGACATCGCCGCATGGCGGCCCTATCCCGACTGGGAGGGGTGGAACTTCGGCGGCAAACGCTACTGCCGCCGCGACGATCCGGCGGCCGATGGCGGCTACTATACGCAGGACGAAATCCGCGAGGTGGTCGAATACGCCCGCGCCCTGCATATCGAGGTGATCCCCGAAATCGAGATGCCGGGCCACAGCGAGGAGGTGCTGGCCGTCTTCCCCGAACTTTCGTGCAGCGGGAAACCCTATGTCAATTCCGACTTCTGCATCGGCAACGAACAGACGTTCGAATTCCTCGAAAACGTCCTTTCCGAGGTGATCGGACTCTTCCCCTCGGAGTATATCCACATCGGCGGCGACGAAGCTTCGAAGCAGGGCTGGCGCACCTGCCCCAAATGCGCCGCGCGGATGCGCAAAGAGGGGCTGAAAGACGTCGATGAGCTGCAAAGCTACATGATCCGCCGCATCGAGACCTTCCTCAACGCCAAGGGCCGCCGCCTGCTGGGCTGGGACGAGATTCTCGAAGGGGGGCTTGCGCCCGACGCCACGGTCATGTCGTGGCGCGGCACCGAGGGCGGCATCGCCGCTGCCGCCGCCGGACATCATGCCGTCATGACCCCTTCGAATTACTGCTACCTCGACTTCTGTCAGGACGATCCCACGACCGAACCGGTCGCCGCCGCGGCGTTCCTGACCCTCGAACAGGCCTATTCCTACGATCCGGCTCCCGATTCGCTCGGCGCTCAGGTCGTGCCGATGATCCTCGGCGTGCAGGGCAACCTCTGGTGCGAGCACGTCCCGACCGCCGAGCATGCCGAGCATATGATGTGGCCGCGCCTGCTGGCCGTCGCCGAAGTGGGGTGGAGCGCGCCTGAAAGGAAGGATTACGACGACTTTTATGCCCGTGCGCTCGATGCCGTAGCGTGGCTTCAGGAGCGCGGATACCACCCCTTCGATCAGAAGAACGCCGTGGGGCCGCGTCCCGAATCGCTCGAACCCCTCCGCTGCCTTTCGACCGGCAAGACCGTGATTTACCATACGCCCTACAGCCCCAAATACGCCGCTGCGGGCGACGGCTCGCTGACCGACGGACTGCGCGGCGGCTGGAACTACGGCGACCGACGCTGGCTGGGCTGGCTCGACACCGATGTCGAACTGGTCGTCGATCTGGGTGAGCGGCAGCCCGTGCGGCGCATCGCCGCCGATTTCATGCAGGGCTTCTACGCCGATATCTGGATGCCCCGTGCGGTCGAATTTTCGGTCTCGGACGATAACGAGCGCTTCACGCCCCTCGCCACGGTCGGGAACGACATTCCGGTCGAATTCAAGCAGGACTGCTACAGGGAGTTCGGCTGGACGGGCCAGACCGAGGCGCGTTACGTCCGCCTGAAAGCCCGTCACAACGGCCGTCCCGGCGGCTGGATCTTCACCGACGAAATCATCGTCGAGTAACCGTCGCGTTGCGTCCGTTTTGCGAAAAGGGATGCGGCCGTCAGGCCGCATCCCTCTTTTTGACGGGTCCCGGAGGACCTTCGGTGTGTCGTTACTTGCGGATCAGCCGCTGTACGCCCGTCGGGGTTGCGGCTTTCGGCATCTCCGCTCCGGCGAGCGGCGCGATGCCGGTTTCGGCCTTGACTCCGGACTTCGTTACGGACGCCGAATTTTTGGTCATCGTGTAAGGCCCGATCGCATAATCCTGCAGCGTATATCCGGCCTTGAAGAGATCCGGCCAAATGACATACTGACCGCCCGAATAGATGGCGTAGTCGATGCCGCATACGGTGTATTCCGTATTGTTGTGGGGGAACTTCTGGCCCTCGAACCGTACCGAACCGCCGGCTGCGTCGTAGCTGCCCTTCATCAGCTCTTGGTCGGTGGTGTAGATCGGGTAGGGCGGCGTCTGCGCCGGATCGTAGAAGTGGTATTTGAGGTATACGTATGCCGTCAGGCCGTACATGCCCTGCGGGTCGAACGTCGGAATCGTGACGTTGCCGTCCTCGTTGTATTTGAGCAGGAAGGGGTAGTCGTCGCCCAGCGTGGTGATGCCCCAGCCCTTGACCCTGAAGCTTTCGTTGGTGCGGTAGGGCGTGATCTCCACGGTGTATGTCTGGGGCTGTTTGTTGATTTCCGACGAGGTCGAGGTCACGGTCCAAGTGCCGATATAACGCTCGTAGTCGGCCTCGCCCGTCGGTACGGCCGGGATCTTCACCTCGGTCTGTTCGATGGTCGTGCCGTGGGCGTTGGTGCCCGATGCGAGGAAGATGTATTCGGTGTCGGCTTGGACGTTGAAATTGAAGGTGGCCCCGGCTTCCGAATTGGCCTGCGTCACAGCTGCCGAGCTGATGGGGTTGCCGTAGCGGTTCATCACCTTTTCGAGCGTCTCCATCTGCTCGATCAGTTCCGGGAGCAGCGCTTTCGTCGTGCAGAGAACCTTTCCCGATTTCATCTCCGTACTCTTGACGGTGCCCGACAGCTGGAAGTACTCCTTGCCTTCGGCGGGCGCAGCCGTCAGCGTGAGCGTCGGCTTGGCCTTCGTGCCGTCGCTGATGCCGCCCCACGGGATCGGAATATCGGCGTAATCGGCCATCTGCGTACAGCCCTTGAAGGTATCCTTGTAACTGCTGGCCGAGGTGAAGATCTTGGCGCCGAAGATGTCGGGGTAATTCGTGCGTTCGTAGAGGTGCACCTTGACCTGCTGCTCGCCGTCCTGCACCATCGTATAGGGCGATTCGCCGGTGAAGGCGGTGCAGCCGCTGAATGCCGCGCCTGCCGAATTGATCTTCTTCATGCCGTCGAAGATGTCTGCGGGCAGCGATTCGAGCGACGTGCAGTTGAGGAACATCTGGCTGATGGTCGTAACCGACTCGAAATCTTTGAACAACCCCTGCGGGACGGTCTTGAGCGCTGTACAGCCGCTGAATATGTAAGCGGCCGATATGCCTTTTTTCACACTTTCCGGGAAGTAGTCCGCAGGCGCCTCCACGAGCTGCGTGCAGTCTTTCCAGATCGCGGGGACGGCTTCCAGCGAGACGCAGTTTTTCAGCGAGGGGAATTGGGTCATGCTGATACAACCTTCGTAGAGATAGCCGCCCGACTTAGCCTTGGCCATGTTCTTGAAGATATCGTCGGGCAGGTCTTCCAGCATTTTGCAGCCGCTGAACAGGCTTGTCATATTGGTAACCTCCGTGAAGGTGTCCAACAGTCCTGCGGGAACGCTTTTGAGATTTGCACACCCCTTGAACAGCGACGCGACGTTGGTGAGCTTGGTCATGTTCTGGAACAGCTCTGCGGGCAGGGTTTCGAGCGCCGCGCAGCCGAAGAATCCCGACGTGAGGCTGTTCGCTTCCGTCTGGTTGGCGAAGAATGTTTCGGGAACGCTCTTGAGCGATGCGCAGTTGTTGAAGATGCTTCCGAGGTTGGTCAGGGCGGGCATGTCGGCCAGCAGTCCTGCCGGAACGCTTTCCAGCGCCTTGCAGCCGCTGAACAGGCCGGATGCCGAGGTGGCTTTTGTCGTCTTTTCGAAGAGTTTTTCCGGGACGCTCTTTAGCGCCGTGCAGTTGTAGAACATCGAGGCGACCGAGGTGATTTCGGGCGCGCCGGCCAGCAGTCCTTCGGGCACGGTTTCGAGCTTCGTACACCCTGAGAACATGTTTTCGACCGAAGTGACGGCGGCGAAGGCGTCCTCTTCGGGCTGGGGCACGGTTACGAGCGAGGTGTTCGCGAAGGCGTAATCCAGCGTCGTCATGCCGAGTTTGCCCCATTGTCTGACTTCGAGAATGGCGGGAGCCACGGTTTTGTTGGTGAGTCTTCCGGAGAGTTTCTCCGTGGTTCCGCTTATGGTTACGTAATAGATGCCGGATTCGGCGTAGGTGTGGTTCACCATCGCGGCCGCGGTCGAGATCGTGGCTGCGACCGGCTCGCTCTGGCCGTCGCCCCAGTTGACCGTGACGTCCACGGCGCCGTAGAGGGGCAGGTAGACCTTGTTGTTGTAGGCGCTGCTGCTGTATTCCTTCGCTTCGACCTTGAGCACCATCTGGGCCGGGTCGTAATAGGCTTCCTGATAGATCAGGATGGTTTCGATCACCGTTTCTCCCGCCACCAGCTCGATGTTGGCGCTGCGGGACTGGGTTTCCGTGTTGGCCGCGACGTTAAAGGTCAGGGTTTCGGTCCGAATCTCCCCCCCCCTCGTTTCTGCCAGCGTAATCCATGCTTTCGCGGCTTCGGGAATCGCTACCGTGTAATCCAGATCGGTCTCCACCTCGACCGTTACGGGGCCTCCTGCGGCCGTCGCCTCCTTCGAGGAGGTCGAGACGTTCAGCACGCCCGACACGAATGTCAGCGTGCGCATCAGCGTCTTGGCGTCGCCGTCGCTGACCAGCACGATGACCTTGCCGGTCGAGCTGTCGCCGGGAGCCGTCACGGCGATCGTTCCGCCTTCGTTGCCCGTGCGTTTCACTTCGGCCTTCCATGCGCCGTCAGCGAGGGCCTGAATGTCGGTTTTGGCGTCGGCTCCGGTCAGCGTGAAGGGAATTTCCGCCGTTTCGCCCACGCGGATCGTCGCCGAGGCGGTGTCGAACGCGATGCCGAACTGCACGTACAACTCGAACGTCAGCACCGTTCCGTCGGCCAGCGTCAGGTAAACCAGCTTGCCGTCCTCGCTCGTGGCGACAGACTTGAACAGATTCTGGTCCGTCTGGGCCTGTCCGCAGTCGGTCCACGTCGCGCCGTTGTCGTAGGATACCCACCAATGGCTGTTTTCGATCTTGAATTCGGGGGTGACGCCCGATACGGGAAGTTTTTTGCCGTTGTCGAGGATAAAGTCGCCGTTGAGCGTCCAGTAGTAGACACCGTCGGAATCCTGTTTCACCCCGATGACCGACGAAGTCCCGTCTTTTCCGTCGCTGATGGTGATCGTCGAGGTCTCGCCGGCCGCGGTGACCAGCGTGATGACGTAGCCGCCGTCTTCACCGGGCTGTACGTCCGAGATGAACCGTTTCCCGGCGACAAGCTCCTTGAGTGTTGTGACGTCGGAGTTGAGCGCCTTGACGAGCGCCTGCAGTTCGGTGAGCTGACCGTCGAGGTCGTCCAACCGTTTTTGGATGTCCGTATCGTCGTACGAACATCCGATCAGTGCCATTAGCGGCACAATCATCAGAAGAATTTTTTTCATGGCAAGCCTTTTAAAGAAATTGGTTTAAAAGAACTGAGTGATCGCTTCAAATATAGTAAAATTGATGATTTCTGCTGCATTTTCTCCGGATTTTTTGTTTAAAGTTGCCTTGCAAGCTCTTCTGAAGGGGGTGATCCGGGGGTGCAGCGGGTGATGTAAAGTCTCTTGCCTGTTTGTTTTATTGTTAAATATTGACACGGCGAGCCTTCGCACCATACGGGATTTCGTTTGTCTTTTATTGCTCCGAATGCGGCAAACGGCAAAGGGGGAGACGCATCATCGTCTCCCCCTTTACCGTATTTTTTACGGATAAAATTCTTTCCGAAGTAAGTTATTCCCTGAAGATGTTGAGGTGCGCCAGCAGCGGATTGCGGCGGTCGAGCAGCAGGAACTCCGCCAGCAGCAACACGATTGCCGCGAGCAGCAGGTATTGGTACTGTTCGTTGAACTCTTCGAAGCGCATCACCGACAACTCGCTCTGCTCCATTTCGTTGATGCTCTTCACGATCTCGTCGAGACCGATCGACTGCTTGCTCGAACGGACATAGGCGCCGCCCGTGATGTCGGCGATCTGGGCCAGCATCTCCTCGTTGAGCTTCGAAACGACCATGTCGCCCTTCTCGTCCTTGATGAATTCGCCGCCGATCTGAATCGGGGCGCCTTCGGGCGTGCCGATGCCGATGGTGTAAATCCGTATGCCCATCTCCGCGGCGCGCCGTGCGGCCGCCAGTGCGTCGTCCTCGTGGTTCTCTCCGTCGGTGATGAGGATGACGACGCGGCTGTGATTTTCCTCGGTTTCGCCCGAAAACGACATCAGGGCCTGCGACAGCGCCTTGCCGATGGCCGTGCCCTGCACCGGCACCAGCGACGGGTCGATGCGCTTGGCGAAGGCCTTGGCCATGCGGTAGTCCGAGGTGATCGGCAGCTGCACCTTCGGCTCCCCGGCGAAGACGATCAGCCCGACACGGTCCTGATGCAGACCGTCGAAGAGCTTGTTGATGGCGTATTTGGTCCTCTCCAGCCGGTTGGGTTCGAAATCTTCGGCCAGCATCGAGTTCGAGACGTCTACGGCCAGCATCATCTCGACGCCCTGCGTCTTCTCTTCGCGGAGTTTCGACCCGAACTGCGGGCGTGCCGCCGCCAGTATGAGCAGCGTGACCGCTGCGCAGAAGAGGATGAATTTGAGCGTCACGCGCCCGGTCGATACTTCGGGCATCAGCTCTTCCAATACCTGCATGCGCCCGAAGCGCTCCAGCCGCCTGCGGCGGTTGCGCGCCGCCAGCCAGAAGAGCAGGATCAGCGCGGGTATGACCGGCAGCAGCCAGAAATATTGCGGATTTGCGAATCTAAACATTGCAAATTACGTTTTACGGTATTCTTTTCAGCACCAGATTCGAGAACAGGAACTCCAGCACGAGCAGCCCCAGACCTGCCAGCACCCAGAGCAGGAACTGCTCGTGGTAGGTGACGTGTTCCGTAACTTCCACCTTGCTCTTTTCCAGTTGGTTGATCTGGTCATAAATGGCCTTGAGCTTGGCCTTGTCCGTGGCGCGGAAATATTGTCCGCCGGTTTGCTCGGCGATCGACCTGAGGGTTTTCTCGTCGATCTCGACCTTCGCCATGACGGTTCCTCCGGTCGGCGTGCCGTAGATGTCCACGGCGGGGTAGGGGGCCATGCCCTCGGTGCCGACGCCGATGGTGTAGACGCGGATGCCCTGCGCCTTGGCAATTTCGGCCGCCGTCTGGGGCGCGATCTCGCCGCGGTTGTTCACGCCGTCGGTCAGCAGGATGATGACCTTCGACTTGGCTTCGCTCTCGCGCAGGCGGTTTATCGCCGTGGCCAGTCCGTTGCCGATGGCCGTGCCGTCCTCGATCAGTCCGCTGCGGATGCGTGCCAGCAGCGTCTGGAGCGTTCCCTGATCCGTCGTCAGCGGGCTTTGTGTGAAGGCTTCGCCCGCGAAGGCTACCAGTCCGATGCGGTCGCCGTAACGGTCCGCGATGAACGATCCGGCCACCTCCTTGGCCGCCGTGATGCGGTCGGGGCGGAAGTCCCGTGCCAGCATCGAACCCGAAACGTCGATGGCCAGCATGATGTCGATACCCTCGGTGTTCGTGCGCGAAAGACGCTCGACGTCCTGCGGGCGCGCCAGCGCCACGATCAGCAGGGCCAGCGCCGCCAGCCGCAGTACGAACGGCAGATGCCGCAGCCAGTAGCGTACGGTCTTCGGCGCGCGCACGACCCCTTCGACGCTCGAAATCTGGATCGACGCGCCGCCCTGCAGCGTACGCCACACGTAGTAGGCGATCATCGGCACGAGCGCCGACAACAGCCACAGATAATATGGTGATGCGAAATGCATAGTTCCTCTTTTTTACCAGTTTTTCGATCCGCGCACCACGACGCCCTGCTTCTCCTTGAGTTTGTCCTGCGTGCGGTCCTCCTGCGCCTGAATGGCGTCGAGCATCTGCTCCTGCTCCTGCGGCGAAATGCCGGCCGGAACGGGCTGCGGCTCTCCCTGCTGATCGCCTTCCTGCTCCTTGTCGGGCTGCGCGGGGTTCTGCTGCGGGTCGCCCTGCTGCTCCTTGTCGTCGCCCTGCCCCTTGTCGTCCTTCTGTTGCTCGTCTTTCTGCTGATCGCCGTTCTGCTGGTCCTGACCGCCCTGCTGCTGCTCCTTGTTCTGGTCTTTGTCCTGATTCTTGTCGTCACCGCCGCCACCGCCGCCGTTCTCGTCATCGATCAGACGCTTGGTGTAGGCATAGTTGTATTTGGCCTCCTGATCCGAGGGATTCAGCCGCAGCGACTGCTTGTAGCTTTCGAGCGCTTCCTTGTATTTCTGCTGCTTGAACTGCGCGTTTCCGAGGTTGTAGAAAGCTTGGGCGCGCTCGTCGTCCGTGCGCAGCGTATCGGCCGCCGCCTGCCGCATGGTCTGCTCGGCCTTGTCGAACCGTTCGGCCTTGTAGAGCGCGTTTCCGAGGTTGTAACGGGCCTCGAACGATTCGGGTGCGGCCTCCAAAGCCCGCTCGTAACGCTCGATGCTCTTTTCGTAATTGCCCTTGTTGTACTGCCGGTTGCCGCGGCGCACCTCGCTGCGTTCGGGCATGTCCTGCGCCGAAGCGCCGAGGGCGGCAAAGAGAAATACGATATATAGGAGTCTGTACATCTTGTTACGCATTTTGGTTTTGCATCGGGTCCGGCTGCTCCGGCTCCTCCTCTTCGACGACGAGCTTGGTCTCCTCGACGAAATAGAACGCCTTCAGGTAGTCGGCTTCGTTCTGCTCGCCGTCGGGCGTCGCCTTGGCGAACTTCACCAGATCGGCGTCGCGCAGGATCGCCGTAAGGTCCATCCGGGCCTTGTCGGGCAGCTCTTCGCTGCGCATCGCCTCGATGATCTCGTCGGAGGTCATCTCCATGGCGCCCACGCCCCAGCGCGCCGCGATGTAGGTGCGCAGGATGTCCGTCAGTCCCGAATAATACTGCTTGTGCCTGTTGTTCTGCCATAGTTTCTGGTTGTGCAGCGCTTCGAGGGCCTTGATCGCCACCACGTGGGGCGGCTGCGGCGGCGCGGGCTTGAACAGGTCGCCCAGCCCCTTGCCGTAACGGGCCAGAATGCGCTTGAGCGCATAGAGCGCCACCAGTGCCAGCAGCAGGGCCAGCACGCCCCATTTGGCGTATCCGCTGACCTCCGCGAAGCGGAACGGCAGGTTGCGCTGGGGTTTCAGGTCGTAGATCGACTGCGAGGTCGAGTCGATCTGGAACGTGGCCACCTCCAGATAGAGCGAGTCGCGCGCCCGGAGCGTATCGACGATGTTCTTGTCGGCATACAGCACGGCCGGCAGTCCGAGGTTCCACTTACCCTCCTCGAACGCCGCCAGCGTGTAGCGCTTGCGCAGCCTGAGGTGGCGTCCGTCGCGTTCGAGCGTGTCGATCGGGTGGTCCTTGACCAGTTCGAGGGGGCTTCCCTCCTTGTTTTCGAATTCCGGGAACTGCACCACCTGCACCAGATCCTTGTCCACCTCGACCGTCAGGTCGAACCGGTCGCCGATCATGATGCTGTCCGGCTCGATGCGCGCCGTGACCGTCGGTGCGTTCTGCGCCCGGACGGCCGCGCCCGCAAGGAGCAGTGCTATTGCAAAAAGTCGTTTCATCGCTGTTTGAACAGTTTTAACAGTTCGGCCACGTAATCGCCGTCGGTCGAGATCATCGTCGAATCGATGCGGTTGTGCTTGAGCGTCGAGTCGATCTCGGCGCTGCGTCGCTCCCACGTCCGGGCGTAGTGTTCCCGCACGGCCCGCGACGAGGTGTCCACCCATACCTTGCGGCCGCTCTCGGCGTCCTTCAGCTCGACGATGCCCACGTCGGGCAGCTCCGTCTCGCGGGGATCGTATACGCGGATGCCCACCAGATCGTGCTTGCCCCCGGCGATCTTCAGCGCGTCGTCCAGCGCGGCCTTGTCCTTCGACGAATCCATGAAGTCCGAGAGGATGAAGGTCGTGCAGCGTTTCTTGTTGACGTTGGTCAGGAACCGCACCGGCTCCGAAAGCTTCGTGCCGGTCGATTCGGGCCGGAAGCCCACCAGCTCGCGGATGATCATCAGGATGTGGCTGCGCCCCTTCTTCGGGGGGATGAACTTCTCGACCTTGTCCGAGAAGAAGATGCAGCCCACCTTGTCGTTGTTCTGCGCGGCCGAGAAGGCCAGCACGGCGGCGATTTCGGTGATGATGTTCTTCTTCAGGCGGTCCGTCGATCCGAACATGCGCGATGCGGAGACGTCCACCAGAAGCATCATCGTCAGTTCGCGCTCCTCTTCGTAAATCTTGATGTGGGGTTTGCGCGACCGGGCCGTCACGTTCCAGTCGATGTCCCTTACGTCGTCGCCCGCGCGGTACTCCCTGACTTCGGAAAACGACATGCCCCGTCCGCGGAAAGCCGTATGGTACTTTCCGGCGAAGATCTCGTTCGAAAGACCGCGGGTCTTGATCTCGATCTTACGGACGCGTTTCAGAATATCGTTCTCGGTCTGCTGCATCGTTAGGGTACGATTACGTTGTTGAGAATGTCGGTGATGATCTCCTCCGAGGTGATGTTCTCGGCCTCGGCTTCGTACGTCAGGCCGATGCGGTGGCGCAGCACGTCGTGGCATACGGCGCGCACGTCTTCGGGAATGACGTACCCGCGGCGGCGGATGAAGGCGTAGGCGCGTGCGGCCTTGGCCAGCGAGATCGACGCACGGGGCGAACCGCCGTATGCGATCAGGTTCTGGAGCTTCTGGAGGTTGTACTCCGCCGGCTCGCGCGTGGCGAAGATGATGTCGATGATGTATTTCTCGATCTTCTCGTCCATGTAGACGTCCTCCACGACCTTGCGGGCCTTGACGATGTCTTCGGGCGAGATGACCTTGTTGACGGCGGGGAGTCCTCCCCCGGCGAGGTTCATGCGCACGATGTCGCGCTCCTCCTGCTTCTTGGGGTAGGATATTTTGGCTTTGAGCATGAAACGGTCCACCTGCGCTTCGGGCAGCGGGTAGGTTCCCTCCTGCTCCAGCGGGTTCTGCGTGGCCAGCACCAGAAAGGGCTGCGGCAGCGGATAGGTGTTGTCGCCGATGGTCACCTGACGCTCCTGCATGGCCTCCAGCAGTGCCGACTGCACCTTGGCCGGGGAGCGGTTGATTTCGTCCGCCAGCACGAAGTTGGCGAATACGGGGCCTTTCTTGACGACGAACTCCTCGTTCTTCTGCGAGTAGATCAGCGTACCGATCAGGTCGGCCGGCAGCAGGTCGGGGGTGAACTGTATGCGCGAGAAGGCGGCGTCCACGGCCTTCGCCAGCGTAGTGATGGCCAGCGTCTTGGCCAGTCCCGGCACGCCTTCCAGCAGAATGTGGCCGTTCGACAGCAGGCCGATCAGCAGCGTGTCTACCAGATGGCTCTGGCCGATGATGACCTTGCCCATTTCCGTACGGAGCGTATCCACGAAGACGCTTTCGCGTTCGATGCGCTCGTTGAGTTCCTTGATGTTGATGACTTCGCTCATTGTTTTATATTGTTGAATTTCATTCCTCTTTTCCGCGTCCGGCATGTTTGGTCCGGCATGTTTGGTCCGGCATGTTTGGTCCGGCATACTTTGTCCGGCAAATCCGGCCCCGCATGCTCTGCCGACAAATCCGGTTCCGCATATTCGGCCTGCATGCTCAGCCCGAAAACTCCGGCTCTGCACATTCTGCCGACAAACTCGGTTCCGCACACTCTGCCCGACAAATCCGGCCCCGCACATTCTGCCCGCAGCCTTTGCGCCTGCACGGCGAAAACCTCGCTGTATTGCCGTCGGATTTAGTTTTTTAACGTTTGCAATGCAAAGATATTATTTTCTTTGAAAAAAACTTATTCAATTCTTATTAACTTTGCCGTCATGGAATCCAAAGAATCACCTATTTTACAAGGTCTGAACCCCGCTCAGCGCGCCGCCGTCGTGAATTACGACGCCCCGTCGCTTATTATCGCGGGCGCGGGTTCGGGCAAAACGCGGGTGCTGACCTCGCGCATCGCCTATATGATCGAGCAGGGCGTGGCTCCCTTCAACATCCTCGCGCTCACCTTTACCAACAAGGCCGCCGAGCAGATGCGCGAACGCATCGCGCAGATGATCCCCGACAACCGCAGCCGCTATATCCGCATGGGAACCTTCCACTCGGTTTTTTCGCGTATCCTGCGCGAGAACGCCGACCGCATCGGTTTCCCCGATTCGTTCACCATCTACGAACCTTCGGACTGCAAGAACCTGCTGAAGACCATCGTCCGCGAGCTGAACCTTCCGGACGAGAAATACAAGCCCAACCTCTTGGCTTCGCGCATATCCTATGCCAAAAACTGTCTGGTGACCCCCGGCGCCTACCTCGCCAATTCGGTCTACGCCGCCGAGGACCGTCAGGCGCAGATTCCCGAATTCGGCAACATCTACAACATCTATTGCCAGCGCTGCAAGCGCAACGGCGCGATGGATTTCGACGACCTGCTGCTGCAGACCAACATCCTGCTGCGCGACGCTCCCGACGTGCTGGCGCGTTATCAGGAGCAGTTCAAATATATTCTGGTGGACGAGTATCAGGACACCAACTATGCCCAGTACGTCATCATCCGCCGTCTCTCGCAGCTGCATTCGAAGGTCTGCGTCGTGGGCGACGACGCGCAGTCGATCTACTCCTTCCGCGGGGCCAAGATCGAGAATATCCTCTCGTTCCAGAAGGATTTTCCCGACGCCATGGTCTTCAAGCTGGAGCAGAACTACCGCTCGACCCGCACCATCGTCGATGCGGCCAACTCGGTGATCGTCCGCAACTCCAAACGCATGGAGAAACACTGCTTCTCGGAGGGCGACAAGGGCGAGCCGATCCGGATTCTCAAGGCCTATACCGACCGCGAGGAGGCTGAAATGGTCGTCTCCGACCTGCGCGACAAGATCCGCCAGACGGGCGACGAGTGGTCCGAGGCGGTGATTCTCTACCGCACCAACAGCCAGTCGGCCGTGCTGGAGGACAACCTCCGCCGCCGGGGCGTTCCCTACCGCATCTACAAGGGCAGTTCGTTCTACGACCACAAGGAGGTCAAGGACATGCTGGCCTATATCCGGCTGGTGATCAATCCGCGCGACGACGAGGCGTTCAAACGCATCGTCAACTATCCCGCGCGCGGCATCGGCGACACGACCGTCCAGCGCATCGCCGAGCTGGCCGCCGGGCGCGGCGTCTCGATGTGGGAGGCGGTCGATACGCTGGTCGCCGAACCCGCCGCCGATCCCGTGCAGAAGACCATCGCCCGCAAGGTGTCGGATTTCGTCGCCATGATCCGCGGCCTGTCTCTGGCCCGCAACGAAAAGAGCCTTTACGACTTCGGTCTGGAGATTGCCACCCGTTCGGGCATCATCGCCGCCTACCGCACCGAGAATACCCCTGAGGCGACCTCGGCGCTGGACAATATCGAGGAGCTGCTCAACTCGATGCAGCTCTTCAAGGAGCAGCGCGACGCCGAGATCCGCAGCGGCGAACGGCAGGAGGACGAGGAGGCGACCATCGACGAGTGGCTGCAGAACGTCATGCTGATGACCGACATGGACAAGGACGATCCTGAGGATCGCAACAAGGTGACGCTCATGACCGTCCATTCGGCCAAGGGGCTCGAATACAAATACGTCTATATCGTCGGTCTGGAAGAGAACCTTTTCCCCTCGCAGCGGGCCGCCGAGTCGCCCGACGGCATCGAGGAGGAGCGCCGCCTGTTCTATGTGGCCCTGACGCGCGCCAAGGTCGAGGCGACGATCTCCTATGCCGAGATGCGCTTCAAGTGGGGCAATATGGAGTTCTCGCGTCCGAGCTGTTTCCTGCGCGAGATCGACCCCAAATATGTCCGCGCCGACTTCGACGCCGGCGAGGAGCGTCCGCGCCGCCCGCAGGACGGCGAAGGCCCCTCGGCCATCGACGAACTGCGCCGCCGCTTCGACTACCGCTTCCAGCAGAAACGGCAGGCCGACCGTGCGGGCGGCAATAACGGCGGTCAGCAGGGCGGCTTCGGCGGCCAGCAGGGCGGCTTCGGCGGCCGGGGCAGCGGCGGCAGTTTCGGCGGGCGTTCCGCCGACGGCCAGTCCGGTCCTGCCCGGCGCTTCGCCCGCGCCGCGGCTCCGCAGGGCGCGCGCCCCTGCGGGCAGACCCGATCCGGCCCTCGTCCAGACGCCGCGCCCCTCGACCGACGGCATGCGCCGCGTGGGCGTGCGGCAGGCGGTCGACGGCGGCGTGCCCGTAGGGCCGTCGATGCCCGTCAGCGGCGACTACACCGTGGGCCAGCGCGTCGAACATCCCAAATTCGGCGTCGGCATCGTCCAGCGCATCGAGACCCTCGCCACCGACCACAAACTGGTCGTGGCCTTCGACAGCGTGGGCGAGAAAACCCTGCTGGCCAAATTCGCCAAGCTGACCAAACTGTAGAGATGATGGAAACTTCCCCCCCCCTCATTTCAGTCTGCATGACCACCTATAACCACGCGCCCTACCTGCGTCAGGCCGTCGAGAGCGTGCTCAGCCAGCAGACCTCGTTCGACTTCGAACTGGTGCTGGGCGAGGATTGCAGCACGGACCTGACGGCGGAGATCTGCCGCGAATACGCCGCGAAATACCCCGGCCGCGTGCGGCTGGTGACGGGCGCCCGCAATGTCGGCTGGCGGGCCAACTACCGCCGCACGTTCGATGCCTGCCGCGGGAAATACGTGGCCTACTGCGACGGAGACGACTGGTGGACCGACCCCTGCAAGCTGCAGATGCAGGCCGATCTGATGGAGTCCGATCCCGGTTGCGGCATGTGTTATACGGGCGCCGACGAATACTGGCAGGCGGAAGGGACCCTGAAATCCGATCCCGACCGGCACTATACCGATTTCGAGCAGATGCTGCTCGGCATTTCGGTCCCCAACTGCACGGCGCTGGCCCGCCGTGAGCTGATCGCGGCCTACTATGCCGAGATCTGCCCTGAGGAGCATCCCGAATGGCTGACCGACGACTGGCCCATGTGGCTGTGGTTCGCCTGCCGTTCCCGAATACGCTTCATAGACCGCGTGACGGCCGTGCACCGGCGCATGGTCGGGAGCGTGAGCCACGGAGATTCCTACAGGGGACGCCTTGCGAGCCGCGATTCGGCGATGGAGACCAGCCTCTGGTTCGACGAACGCTTCACGGCTTCGCGCAACCGCTTCCGCATTCTGCGCCGCCGTCATGTGGTGGGGCTCTGGCTGCTCTCGTGGAAAGGGGCGGGAGTCGGCGAATACCTCGCGCGCTGGTGGGCCGATCTGCGGCGGACGCCGCGGCTCGTCTTCTGCCCGGAGGGGGCTATTTTTCTGGTGAAGAAAATTCTTTTTCGACGTAAAAAACAGCATTTATGACGACCAAACAACGTTACGACGGCGTAATCGCATGGTTCTCGGAGCATATGCCCGTGGCCGAGAGCGAACTGCACTACACCGATCCCTACCAGCTGCTGGTGGCGGTGATCCTTTCGGCGCAGTGCACCGACAAACGGGTCAACATGACCACTCCCGCGCTGTTCGAGGCGTTTCCCACGCCCTTCGATATGGCCGCGGCCACGGCCGAGGATATTTACCCCTACATCAAGAGCATCTCCTATCCCAACAACAAGGCCCGCAACCTCGCGGGCATGGCCCGCATGCTCTGTTCGGAGTTCGGCGGCGAGGTTCCGAGCGATCTGCAGCAGATGCAGCGCCTGCCGGGCGTGGGCCGCAAGACGGCCAACGTGCTGGGCGCGGTGTTGTGGCAGAAGGAGGTGATGCCGGTCGATACGCACGTCTTCCGCGTCTCGAACCGCATCGGCCTGACGACCAACTCCAAAACGCCCCTTCAGACCGAGCTGACGCTCGAAAAGAACATTCCGCCGCACCTGTTGCCGGTGGCCCATCACTGGCTCATTCTCCACGGCCGCTACGTCTGCACGGCCCGCGCCCCGAAGTGCGGCGAGTGCGGCATCGCCGTGTGGTGCCGCAAATACGCCGCCGACCATAAGGCCCCGAAGGGCTGAACCACCGACCCAAAACCCTAAAAACTTCAACGATATGACAAAAAACCTCTTCCGTATTCTGTTGTTCCTGCTGCTGCCCCTCGCCGGGCAGGCCAAAGACGCCGATTCGCTGCGCGTGCTCTGGGTCGGCAACAGCTATACCTATTACAACGACATGCCGGCCATCGTGCAGCAGATCGCCGCGACGCAGAAGGTGAAGGTCTCCTGCACGCACTTCCTCAAAGGCGGCGAACGCTTCTCCGGTCACCTGACGAATCAGAAACTGCTGAAGGCGCTGGCCGCCGGCGGCTGGGACTACGTCGTCCTGCAGGAGCAAAGCTCCGCGCCCGCCATGCCGACGCGGCAGGTCGCCCGCGAGGTCTATCCGCAGGCCCGCACGCTCGACAGTCTCGTGCATGCGGGTTCACCCGACGCCCGTGTGATCTTCTACATGACGTGGGGCCACAAGAACGGCAACCGCTTTCCGATTCCGGAATATCCGCCCATCAACCGCTACGAGACCATGCAGGAGCGGCTGATTACGAGCTACCTCGAAATGGCCTATGACAACGACGCGTGGTGCGCCCCTGTGGGCATGGCGTGGCGCCGCGTGCGGGCCGAACGTCCCGACTGCGTGCTCTATGCGCAGGATTGTTTCCACCCCGCGCTGCCGGGCAGCTACCTCGCGGCCAACGTGATCTTCACGACCATCTACGGCAAACCCTACCAGACCGACTGCACGATGGGTCTTCCGCCCGAACAGGCCGAATACCTCCAGCGCGTAGCCCAGCAAACGGTCCTCGAAAACCGGACGCTGCTCAATCTCGAATAATCCGGCGGTCAAATCCGACAGCCGAACCCGAATAAGACGACAACGGCGGAGACGAATGCTCCGCCGTTGTCGTTTATAAGTCGTCCGGTCTCTTTCGCTTCGGTTTTCCGTCTTTCCGGCGGCATCCGTCCTTTTGCGCTTTTCTGTTCCCCTCCGGTTCCCCGCTTTCCCGGCCGCGGTCGGTTTCTCGCTTTTCTTCCGTCCGGTTTCCGTTCTTCGTTTATCCGGTTCCTCGTTCTGCCACCTGCGCCCGGTTACCCGTTCTTCCATTCGTGTCTGTTTTTTTTGCGCTTTTCTGTTTCCCTCCGGTCCCCGCTTTCCCGGCCGCGGCCGCTTTTCCGTTTTTCTCCCGTCTCGGTTCCCGCTCTTCCGCCTGCCCGTTTTTCCCGCTCTGTTAGCCTGTTCTCTGTTTTCCCGGCTTTTCGTTCTGCGTCCGGCGACTACCGCTCGCTCAGAAGGAGCCAGCGCATCGTCTTTTCGTCGATCAGCCCGATCAGCTCTACGATACGCTGCGACTGGGCCGTCAGCTCGTCCACTCCGAGCGAACCCGACGAAAGCGACTCCTCCAGCGCCGCTTTTTCGGCTTCCAGCGCCAGAATCTCCCGCTCCAGCGTCTCCAGCTCGCGCTTTTCGTTGTACGAGAGTTTGCGCGGCGCCGTCTCCGCCGCCTGCGTCCGCACCGCCTGCGGTTTGGGCCGCGCCTGCGCCTCCTGCGCGTGGCGTGCGGCTTCGTATTCGCGTTTCCACGCCACGTATTCCGAGTAGGTGCCCGTGAAATCCTTGATCTCGCCCCCGCCGCAGAAGACCAGCAGGTGGTCGGCCACCTTGTCTACGAAATAGCGGTCGTGCGACACTACGATCACACACCCCTTGAATGCGCGCAGATACTCCTCCAGAATGCCGAGCGTCACGATGTCCAGATCGTTCGTCGGCTCGTCCAGAATCAGGAAATTGGGGTTGCGCATCAGCACCGTGCAGAGATACAGCCGCCGCCGTTCGCCGCCGCTGAGCCGCGCCACGAAGCTGTACTGCGTTTCGGGCGTGAAGAGGAAGTGCTGCAGGAACTGCGACGCGCTCATGCGCCGTCCGTCGCCCAAGTCGATCTGTTCGGCGATTTCGGTCACCACGTCGATCACCCGCTTCCCCTCGTCGAACTCCAGCCCCTGCTGGCTGTAATAGCCGAAGCGGACCGTCTCGCCGACCTCGATCGTCCCGCTGTCAGGGCGTTCGATCCCCGTCAGCAGTTTGAGGAACGTCGATTTCCCGCAGCCGTTGTCGCCCACGATCCCCAGTTTCTCGTAGCGGGTGAAGTTGTAGTTGAATTTGTCGAGGAGCACCAGCTCGCCGAACCGTTTGCCGACCTCCTTGGCTTCGAATATCTTGGTCCCGATCCGCGACGCCTTGACGTCGAGCCGCACTTCGCCGCGGCTGCGCGTCGATTGCAGGCGCGTTTCCAGCTCGTGAAAGGCGTCGATGCGCGACCGGGCCTTCGTCGCCCGCGCCTGCGGCTGGCGGCGCATCCACTCCAGCTCGCGGCGGTAGAGATTCGTTTCGCTCTCCCGCCGGGCCGCCTGCGCCGTCTCGCGCTCCTGCTTCTTCTCCAGATAATAGGAGTAGTTGCCCGCGTAGTGGTATAGCTGCCGGTCCTCGATTTCGAGGATGTCGCTGCACACCTTGTCCAGAAAGTAGCGGTCGTGCGTCACCATCAGCAGCCCCGCGCCGCTTGCCGCCAGATACTCTTCGAGCCACTCGGTCATATCGGTGTCGAGGTGGTTGGTCGGCTCGTCGAGGATCAGCAGGTCCGACTCGCTTATCAGCACGTTGGCCAGCGCCACGCGCTTGAGCTGTCCGCCCGAAAGGGTCCCGACCCGCTGTCCGAAGTCGCGGATCTTCAGCCGCGACAGAATCCGCTTGGCCCGCTGTTCGTAATCCCACGCTTCGAGCGCGTCCATGCGGGCCATCGCCTCCTGCAATCCTTCGCCCGACGGCTCTTCGATCGCCCGTTCGTATTCGGCGATGGCCTTCAGCGCCGGATTCTCCGAGAGGAAGCAGGCTTCCAGCACGGTCATCTCCGCCGGATAGACCGGACTCTGTTCGAGGTAGGCGATCCTCAGATCGCGGCGGGGTACGACGCTGCCGCCGTCGTGATCCTCTCGTCCCGCTATGATGTTCAGGAGCGTGGTTTTTCCGGTGCCGTTCTTGGCGACGAGGGCCACGCGCCGCCCGTCCTCGATCGCAAACGATATATTTTCGAAGAGTACCAGATCGCCGAACGATTTGGTCAGGTTCTCCACCTGAAGACAACAAGCCATAATGCGTTTTTTTTGTGTATGCAAAGCTACGCAAAAATACCGAACCGACAACCGCCGCCCCGAAACCGGATCGCCGGCCGCCGGCTTTCCGGAGTATGGAAACGTGCTATTTCGGTACGTTCCCGCGGTCGCGGTTGCATATCTCTTCTTTTTTTGTATCTTTGCAAAGATCATTTAGCGAAACAGAGCCGAAATGGAGTTATCGAAAGAGCGTCTCGAACGCCTGCGGGAACTGCTTGCCCCCGCCCATCAGCAGATCGTGATCGTGTCGCACACCAATCCCGACGGCGACGCCGTGGGATCGTCGCTGGCATGGGCCGAGGCGCTGCGGTCGATGGGACATGAGGTGACGTGCGTCGTTCCGAACAAATACCCCTATTTTCTCGACTGGATGCAGGGCATCGAGGAGGTCGTGGTCTTCAAGAACGACACCGAAGGCCGCGCCGCCCGCGCCATCGCCGATGCGGACATCCTCTTCTGTCTCGATTTCAACGCCGTTTCTCGGCTCGAAATCCTCAGCGAGACCATCGGTGCCAATACGACGGCCCGCCGCGTGCTGATCGACCACCACCTTTCGCCCGACGAGGGTTTCGACCTTTCGTTCTCGCATCCCGATTCGTCGAGCACCTGCTTTCTGGTCTACTCCATCGTCGAAGCGCTGTTCGGCGCGCAGGCCGTTACGCGCCGCATGGCCGAAGCGCTCTATGTGGGCATCATGACCGACACGGGCAATTTCGCCTATTCGTTCCTCACGCCTGAGCTGTTCCGCGCCGTGGCCGTGCTGGTCGGGACGGGCATCAGCATTCCCGACATTCACAACAACGTCTACAACGCCTATACCGAGGGCCGCGCCCGGCTGTTCGGCTATGCCATCAACCGCAAGATGGAGATTATTCAGGACGGCACGGTGGCCTACATGTCGCTGCTGGAGAACGAGATGCGCCGCTTCCAGTTCCAGCAGGGGGACAGCGAGGGTTTCGTGAACTACGCCCTGACGGTCAAGAAGATGAAGATGTCGGCCATGTTTCTGGCTCACCGCAAGTTCATCCGCGTCAGCTTGCGTTCGCGCGGAGATGTCGACGTCAATCTCTTCGCCCGCAAGTACTTCAGCGGCGGCGGCCATAAGAACGCCGCCGGAGGTAAATCGTTCGTTTCGATGCAGGAGACTATCGCACACTATATCAAGTCGGTAAAGGAATTCGCTGACGAGGGCCATCTCGGCTGATCCGCCGGAGCGGCCGCGCTGCGGCGGTTTCCGGCAGTTCTCTGCGGCCGGATTTCCGGTTGTCAATGGTTTCGGCAGATCGGTTTCGGCTGTCAATCGTCTTGCGGCGACTTTGCCCGTCCGGTTTCCGGTGGTCTGCCGCCTTGTGGCGGTTTCCGGCGGTCAATCGTTTTGCTGCGGTTTCCGCCTGCTCGATTCCGCCGCCCGGTTTCCGGCTGTCAACTGTCTTGCGGCGGTTTCTGCACCGGATTTTTGGCTGCCGATCGCCTTTGCAGCGACTTTGCCCGTCCGGTTTCCGGTGGTCTGCCGCCTTGTGGCGGTTTCCGGCGATCAATCGTTTTGCTGCGGTTTCCGCCTGCTCGATTCTGCCGCCCGGTTTCCGGCTGTCAACTGTCTTGCGGCGGTTTCTGCACCGGATTTTTGGCTGCCGATCGCCTTTGTAGCGACTTTTGCCCGTCCGATTCCGGCTGCATGGCTTCCGGGGCCTGCCGTATCGCTTCTGCCGGGCAGCAGCGACCCCTGCGGTTCTGGTGCGCTCGCGGCAGCCGCCTGCGGTTCCCGGTTTTCGGGCCGTCGTGCACCCGAATTCCGGCCGTGAATTCCGCCGGTTGCCGCAAAAGATGCTGTCTCATTAATTTGGAACGTTATGGACGATTTCCGACTCAAAGTCTTCATTACGGCGGCCCGGACGCTCAGCTTCACCCGGACGGCCGAACGGCTTTTCATCTCGCAGCCCGCCGTCAGCAAACACATCGGCGAGTTGGAATCCCAATATAAGGTACAGCTTTTCATGCGCCGCGGCAGCCGTCTCGAACTGACCGGGGCCGGAGAGACCCTGCTCGCCTGCGCCGAACGGCTGGCCGACGACTACCGCTGCATGCAGTACGAAATGAGTCTCTGCGCCGACGCTCCCGTGGGCGAATTGCGGCTGGGGGCCAGCACGACCATCGCCCAATACCTCCTGCCGCCGATTCTGGCCAGATTTACGACGCGCTTTCCGGGCGTTCGGGTCGCGATGATGTCGGGCAACAGCGATCAGGTCGAGCAGGCGCTCGGCGGGCATGGCATCGACTTGGGAATGGTCGAGAGCCTGAGCCGTCGTCAGGGGCTGCACTATACGGTTTTCGCTCCCGACGAGCTGGTGCTGGTGGCCCGCACGGGCGGTCCCTACTCGCGGACCGAGTCGATAACGGCCGATGAGCTGCGCGAAATTCCGCTCGTGTTGCGCGAGGGCGGATCGGGGACGCTCGAAGTCATCAAGGCGGCGCTGGGGCGCGCGGGCATTCGCATTCCGCAGCTCAACGTGGTCATGCGGCTGGGCTCGACCGAGGGGATCAAGGCTTTCGTCCGCAATAGCGACGCCATGGCCATCGTTTCGGTGATCTCGGTCGTGGACGAGCTGCGCAGCGGCGTGCTGCGGATCATCGACCTCGAAGACCTTCCCCTGCGGCGCGATTTCGCGTTCGTGCACGTCGAAGCCGAGCCCTCGGCTCTCGTCCGGCAGTTCATCGAATTCGCAAGGGCCGACCGCTGACCGGGCGGGCTTTCTGGCGCAGCCTCGACGAGCGTATTTGCCGTGATTCCTTCGCCGTTTCTGCTCTCATTTCTGCCGCGTTTCCGCAGCCGCCGTTTCTGCCGCCGTTTCTGCCGCCGTTTCTGCCGCCGTTTCTGCCGCCGTTCCCGCCGTGCTCGCGTTGCGGTTCCGGGCTTCGTTTCCTCCCTTCTTTGTGCCGCCGCTTCCGGAGACGATCCGCCCGTTTGCTCTTCAGTATAACTTTTTGTTATGGTATATAATGATTTCTTGTTTTATATTCCGCTAAAAGATGCGACCTTTGCCGGCGGAATAAAGAAAAAGTTATAGTGACCATTTTAAAAATACAAGCATATGCTGGAAAAAGGTAACAGGGCGAACACCCTGCACGGAATTCTGCTGATCGCGCTGTTTTCGTTCGCGGCCTTCTACATCGCCGGCTTTCCCATCGTAAAAAGATTGTCGTTCAGTCCGCTGATCGTGGGCATCGTGCTGGGTATGCTCTACGCCAACAGCCTTCGCAACAAACTGCCCGAAACGTGGGTCCCCGGCATCAAGTTCTGCACCAAGCAGCTGCTGCGCTGGGGCATCGTCCTGTACGGATTCCGCCTGACGCTGACCGAAGTGGCGGCTGTCGGCATTCCGGCCGTCGCCGTCGATCTGGTCATCGTGACGGTCACTATTTTCGGGGGAGTCCTGCTGGGCCGTCTCTTGAAGATCGACCGCGATACGGCGCTGATGACCTCGACGGGCAGCGCCATCTGCGGCGCGGCGGCCGTGCTGGGCGCCGAACCGGTCGTGAAGTGCGAGGGTTACAAGACCGCCATCGCTGTCTCCACGGTCGTGATTTTCGGAACCCTCTCGATGTTCCTCTATCCGCTGATGTTCCGGATGGGGCTGCTCGGTGGACTTACGGACACGGGCGTGGCCGTCTACACGGGCAGTACGCTGCATGAAGTGGCCCATGTGGCCGGAGCCGGCAATGCGATGGACCCGACCGATGCGCTGGGAATCGCGGGGACGGCCACGATTACCAAGATGATCCGCGTGATGATGCTCGCGCCGGTGCTGGTCGTCATGGGCTTCGTGCTGGGCCGCCGGAAGAGTTCCGGAGCCTGCAGGGAGAAGAGCAAGATCGCCGTGCCGTGGTTCGCCTTCGGATTTATCGGGATCATCTGCCTCAATTCGCTGCTGCAATACCTGTTCGGCGTGGAGAGCGTCCGCGAGATTCCGCTCAACGGCGCGATCGAATACGCCGATACCTTCCTGCTGACGATGGCCATGACGGCGCTGGGCACCGAGACGAGTATCGACAAGTTCCGGCAGGCCGGGGCGAAGCCCTTCGTCTTGGCGGGCCTGCTGTATGTCTGGCTGGTGGCGGGCGGTTATTTCGTCACCAAATATCTGGTCGGAATCTTGTAAACAGGGCTGCCCGGAGTCTCCGCTTTACGGTAATTTCGGCAGCGTGGGGGCTTCGTGCTCCGAATAGCCGAGCACCGTCTCCCGTACGAAGTCCGCGAAGCCGCGGGCTTCGTCGTATGTAAGGGGGCCGGGATAGCTCATCAGGATCAGCTGATGGGGCGTGAAGGGTTTGCGGAACGAAGGGTGGATGTACTCGTAGGGGTTGGCGACGAAGCCCAGCCGTTCGTAGAAGTGCCGGCGGCGGATCGAGATGTCGTCCACCGGCGGGTCGATCTCCAGAATGACGCGGCCGACCTTCCGGCAGAATGCCGTGAGCGCCTTCGAACCCATGTTTTGACCGCGCAGGGCGGGCGAAACGGCGAGATGCTCGACGTAGCGGTACGCTCCGGCGTTCCAGTGGAACAGAATGCCGATGAACTCTTCGCCGCGCCAGATGCCGTCGGCTTCGAAGCGCGGATCGCCGAACGCCCGGTCGTACCCTTGCGCGTTCCAGCGTTCGCAGCGGGGGAACGACTCTTCGTAAAGGTCCCACGCTTCGGCCCAGCCTTTGTCCGAACGGGATTCGAAAGGTATGAATTGCAGCTCCTGTGTCATTGTCGTCGTAATTTTGCGCAAGATAGTGCAAATTCCGCGCATTGCCAACTCCTGCGGCTCTCCTGCGGCTCTCCTGCGGCTCTCCTGCGGCTCTCCTGCGGCTCTTCGCGGGCGTTCCGGACGGCCGAGACGACGAAAAAGGGATGCCCGGTCCGGACATCCCTTCCGGCGCCTTCCGGCGCGAACTTTTTATTTCCTTTATTCTTCGGTTTTTCCTCCGGTGACTTCGTCCGGAATGCCGTCGCAGCGCACGAAGACCTGCACGTCCGAGCGGTCGTCCTTGGCCGTCCAGACCATCGAGGTCTCGGTGAAGTCGGTCACGATGTAGCGGTGCGCCCAGTCGCCTGCGCCGTAGTCGTAGCTGCCGCGGATGACCGCACCCAGCTCCGCGTCGTTGTCGATGACGAAGCGGCCCGTCAGCTTGCGGGTGCCGAAGCTGTCGAGGTTCTGGTACATGACGTACTTGGCGTCCTTGCGGATGAATTCGATGTAGACGAAGCTGCCTTCGGCGAGCGGCGCGCCGTTCCATTCGGCCAGCTGCCACGTACCCGCGATGTTGTTGTTGGTCACCTCCAGCGGAGTTACGTACATGTCGTCGTCGCAGGCGCCCAGCAGCGCGAGGGCCGACAAAAGGGCCGCAAATCTCAAAAATCTTTTCATATGACTTGTTTTTATCCTGTTTCTTATTCTGTTTCCCCGAACTCGATCCACAGCATGCGCTGACTCGGCGGCACGTCCGGTCCCCCGATCGGCAGGGGAGTCCGCCGGAGCGGCTGCGGGGCTTTGGCCGGGTCGAAGCGGACGACCAGATCGCCTTTTGCGCCGGGTGCGAGCGTCGCCGGTTCGCAGGCGAAGCTCAGGCCGGTGGCCGCGAATCCTTCGTCGCAGACCGGGGTGAGCGGTTTGTCGCCCGCATTCAGGCACTCGATACGCTCGCTCTGCACCTTGTCCGTGCGGCCGAAGCGGACGGTCCGCTGCTTGAGCCGCAGCGCGCCCATCGCATGGGGATAGTCGTCGTCCGTGCGCACCGAGGCCGTGACTGCGCCCCGGAGGCTGAGGATCGCCGTAGGCTCCTTGTCCGAGAGCTGGGTGTAGACGAAAATCCGCCTGTCGAAAACCCCCGGATGTCCCTTGGGGCGGTAGGTCACCGTCACGGCGCCTTCGCCGCCCGGTGCGACGGGCTTTTTGTCCCAGCTCGCCGCGGCGCAGCCGCAGGTGGTCTGCACGCGGGTGACGACCAGCGGCTTGCCGCCCGTATTCCGCCACCGGAAGGTGTAGACCGGGGGGACGTCGTCCTCGCCGATATGCCCGGCGTCGATCAGCGTGCGTTCGAAACGCATCGCTTCGGCTCCTCCCGCGGCCGTGGCCGGATGGGCCAGACTGTCGAGTTTGGCGCGCGGGACGATGCGGATCTGGGCGCGGAGCGGCGCGGCGGCGAGAGCCGCCCATAACGCTCCGCAGCAGAGAAGCATGCGTGTTATCGTCGCTGTGTTGCGCATCGTTGCGGGTTTAGAGCCAGCCGTTGCCGTTCGCGACCTTGCGCACCGTGATGTTGAAGGTGTGCGTCTCGTTGCCGCTCGACGTGATGCTGGCCTTGGTCATGCCGCTCCTGAGTCCCTTGACCGTCAGTTTCCGGCCCTCGACGGAGGCCGTTGCGACCGTCGTGTCGGAGATCGAGACCGTATAGGTCATCGTCTCGCCGCCGAGGAAATAGTTGGCCGGGATGGCCGTCACTTCGCCGCCGAGGTTGATGTAGAGGTTGGGGAACGACACCTGCGTGCCGTTGCCGGCAACGGCGTTGAGCAGTTTGGCGGCGTTCGCCTGACCGACGCCCATCTGTCCGCGGTAGTTGGATTTGTTGAGCTGCATGGGCTGGTTCAGACCCACGTCGGCGACGTAGCGGTAGTAGAATTTCATGCCGCTCATGTAGTCGTCGATCGGCGTGGTGGTCTCATAAAGCAGGGCCTTGAATTCGTCGGCCGTGAAGTGGCGGCGCAGTTTTGCCGCGTACGACAGTCCCAGCGCCGCGACGCCCGAAACGTGGGGGCAGGCCATCGAGGTGCCCTCCATGTATCCGTAGCCGCTTTCGCTGACGTTGTAGGGCAGCGTCGAGAGGACGCAACCGATCTCGCCGCGCTTGTGGTCGTCGTCGAAGTATTCGTAATAGTAGTCCTGATCGCCGCCCGGAGCCGCTATCGTGGTGCCCGGACCGTAATTGGTGTAGACGGCGGGGGTGTAGTCGGCGGCCGTTGCGGAGACGGAGATGCAGAAGTCGGCGGCGCCGGGGAATCCGGCCATGGGGGCGGTTTCGTTGCCGCCGGCGAAGATCGCCAGACCGCCCTCGATCGGACCGTTGGGCGAGCCTGCGTTATGTATGAAGTACTCCAGCGCCTCCTTTTCGAGCGGCATGCTTTTCTCCCACTCTTCCTGTGTCTTGAAGCCCGGCTCGCCCCATTCGTAGCTGTTGGCCAGTCCCGAAACGTAGCCCCAGCTGCACTGCAGGATCACGGCGCCGTTGTCGGCGGCGTATTTGATCGCCTTGACCGTGGCCAGCGCGTTGCTGGCCGTGCTGCCCGAAAAATCTGGCACGACATGATCTTCGCGCCGGGGATGCTGCCCCGGCCGCCGGCGATCGAGCTGATGCCGATGCCGTTGTCGTTCTGCGCGGCGATTACGCCCGCCACATGCGTGCCGTGGCCGGTGTCGTTGACGTCGTCCCATGAGATGACGCCCGTGTTCTTGACGAAGTTGTAGCCGTAGACGTCGCCCTGATAGCCGTTGCCGTCGTTGTCCTTGTGCGAGCGGTAGATTTCGTTCTCGTTGACCCACATGTTGTTCTTCAGGTCGGGGTGCTCGATCATCACGCCCTCGTCGAGGACGGCCACGACGATCGACTCGTCGCCCGTCGAGAGTTCCCACGCCTGCTCGCACTGCACGTCGGCGTCCACGATGGATTTCCCGCCGAACATGTTGCCGCGGTTCACGAGGTGCCACTGCTGCGGAAGCAGCAGGTCGTCGAAGGGATAGGCCGAGGCTTCGCCCGTCCGGGTCGCGCGCTGGTGCTGGATGGCTTCGAGCGTCTTGCGGGAGAGGGGCATCGCCTTTTTCCCGGCGTTGTAGGCGCGGTGGATGGTGCGGTTGAAGCTGACGTGCTGCACTTCGCCCAGCGCCGAGAGTTTCTCGGCGACCTCGGCGGCGGTGAACTCCTCGCCGAAGCGGACCACGTACCACAGGTGCAGTTCCGATTCGCGGGTGCGCTCCTCGTTGCGCGGGTCCACGGGGAAGACGCGCTCGATCTCATAACCGCCGACGATGTCCAGAATCTCATCGACGGAGAGAATGCCCGAACGGGTCGCGGGGCCGCCGCTGCGGGTGATGCCCGCCCGGTCGAGTATGTCGCTTACGTAAGGTGCGAATTTCACCAGCACCTCCCCCGATTGGTATTCGGCCGGGACGTCCGGGCCCGGAGCCGGCTCCGGGGCGGACAGCTCCTCTTTGGTACATGCGGTAAATGCCAGTAAAGCGGTGGCAAGAATGCCGTATAGATAGTTTTTCATCGTCATAATTATTTGGTCGTCTCCTCCTCTTCTTCTTCTGTGCCGGGATCTTTCTTGTATCCCTCGTAGAATTCGTAGTAGTAGTTCATGTTGGCGGGTTCGTTGGTGAATCCTGCCAGCGTGCCGGTCGCATCCTTGCCCTCCTGCGTGAACACCAGCACGCTGGGCACCCACCAGTCGAGCGCCGGGTGGTAGAGCAGCCAGTCGGGCAGTTCGCCGGTCAGGCGGTTGAGGTTGATGGCGAACCGCTTGGTGTGCGGCATCACCTTCGGGGTGCCGATCAGCGCGCGGGGCAGCGTGTCGGCGTCAATGATGTCCTGTTCGGTGTATTTTTCCCAGTCGTCCATCTTGGGCAGCGGTCCCTGCAGGTAGTTGACCGAAAGCAACAGCGTGTCGAGGTCCCATTCGATCAGGCGGCGCGGGAATCCCTGTTCTTCGACAAGGCCGCCGTAGTTGGTTTCGATGGTGTTGCTCAGGTCATAGATGTTCTTGCGCGTGTTGGCGCCCATGTTCAGCGTCCGGAGCTTCGGGAAGTTCGTCGGGTTGATCTCTTCGGGAACCTTCTGGAAGTTGTTGCTGCTCAGGTCGAGGTATTCGAGATTCTTGAGCGCCGTGAAGTTCTTGTCCAGCGATACCAGACCGTAGGCCGAGATGGTGAGCCGGCGCAGCTGCGTGAGCTTGGTGATGTACTCGCCGGTGGTGAGGTCCTTGAGGAAGGCGTTGACGTTGCTGTAGAAGCTCAGCTCGTCGGCGGCCGTCAGGTACTGCACCTCGAAAGGCAGCTCCTCTTTGGTGTTGAACATGAAGAACCGGGCGTATTTCACGCGGCCCTTCTTTTCGGGCGTGTACCCCTCCATGCCCTCTTCCCAGAGGATCACGTTGTCCCAGTTGTCCATGCGTTCGCCGTTTTCCCAGCTTGCGATGGTTTCGAGCGTACGGGCGATGGCCAGCAGGGCGATCGAGTCGCCGCCGCGGGTGTTCTCCTCGATCGGTTCGGCGGCCTGTTGCGTGACCACGAGGTTGTCGTGCCGTGCGAGTTCGACCTCCTTTTTGGAGGTGAAGGTGACGTCGGCGATGCGGGGGTTGGGCTGCGAGTTGATGTTCCAGTTGAAGCGCACGGTCACTTCGCGCGGGCGGATGCCGCGGTCGAATTCGACCGCCGGCTTCTCGAACTTGAGCCAGTTTTCGGCCGATTCGGGAACCTTGACGTAGAAATCCACGTTGGTCTTTATCTTGACGTCGAAGTGGCGCATGCCGTACGCCGCGTAGTTGGCGACGGTGACCTCCTTGTCGTCGATGCCGATGAGGTAGTCGAAGCCTTTCTGCGAGACGGCGATCTCCTTTTTGACCCAAGTGTTCTGCTCCATGATGCGGATTACGCCGCGGCGGGGCTGGTCGGTCAGGGCCGAGTCGATGAGTACGCGGCATTCGGTCGTGCCGCGGCCGTTGGCGGGCGAGACGGTGATCCACGGTTCGTCGGTGGTGGCGACCCACTCTTTCTCCGCCGACACCCTGACGGTGTGGGTTCCTCCCGTGGCGGGGGCTTCGATGGCGTCGCTGTCGGTGCCGAATCCGACGGTCTTGGCGGCGTCGGAGCAGCCGCACAATGCGATCGAGCAGAGGATAACCGGTATGTAATTCGTTATTTTCATTGTCATTTCTCCTTAGTGGTTATTCGAGCATTTTATCGCAGTTCAGGATATTCTGGGTCTTGTCGTAAATCAGGTTGTAGGCGCCCTGCTGCCAGTAGTAGCAGATCGCCGAGGCATCGAACGTGATGTTGGGGTTATCGCTGATGTCGAGGTGGTAGATCAGGTGGGAGATCGTGTCGTCGATCTTGCGCAGGTCGTTCGAGCCGATGTAGAATCCGCGCAGGCCGGTGTGCTGGTAGAGTCCCGTGGGCCATTCGCGCAGGCAGCGGTTGCCCTGAGCGTCGCGCTGGCCGCGGATGGCGTAGACCGTCAGGCCCGCGCAGTTGAGCGGCGACCACGGGAACTTGTCGAAGGCGTTGTACGAGACGTCCAGCCCGTAGAGGTAAGGCAGCTGCTCGGCCGTGAAATCCTTCGGCAGCTTGCTGAGCTTGTTGTAGGTCAGGTCGAGCGAGGTCATCGAAGTCGAGTATTTGCCGGAGAACGACCCTTCGGGGATTTCGTCGATCATGTTGCCGCGCAGGATGATGTATGCGACGAGCGATCCCGTCGTGCCGAGACATTTGGGGAACTTCGTGAACTTGTTCGCCGCGAGCGAGAGCTGTTCGATGTTCAGGCCCTTGAACGTGCCGTCCTCTTCGCCTTCGAAGCCGTCGATCTCGTTGTAGGAGAAATCGACCGATTTGATGGTGAACTTGCTCTTGGCCGAGAAGATGTTGGGGAACTTCGTGAATTTGTTGTAGGTCGCCGAGAAGGTCTCGACGTCGTCCATGGTGCAGAAAAGGCCGTTCCCGTCGGCGGGCAGCGACGTGAGTTTGTTGTTGTCGAGGTAGAGCTGCGCGGGAGCCACTTCTTTTCCGAACGGATGGATGGTCCCGATCTGGTTTTGGGCCAAGTCCAGCAGGCCGATCTTCTTGAGGTTCCGGAACGATTCCGGCACTTCCCGGAGATTGTTGTCGCGGACGTAGAGAATCTGTAGCTTCTCCTTCGCAGGGCCGTTGGCGATGGCGTTCAGACCCTTGTAGACCTCCTCGGCCGACCACTGCGAGTTGTTGGAAATGTTGAGCGAGATCATCTCCGGGAGCTTGGCGAGCACCATCGGGAACTGCGTCATCTTGGGGCAGTTGTACACCTCGACGTCGGTCAGCGACTTGAGGTTTGCCAGCTCGTCGGGCAGCGTCTCCAGCTCGCCGTTGGCGACGAACAGGTATTCGAGGTTTTCGAGCTTGCCGATGGCCGGGTCGATCGACTTGAGGCCGTTGGTCAGCTTGCCGTGCACCACGTCATAGGGGCGGATACGCTTCTGAAGTCCGGTTTTGCGGTCGATGATCTCGTCCTCGGTATAGTTCTCCTCGTAGAGCGAGATGCCCGGAATGGTCAGGTTGTGCTCCTTGAGCGCACGGGCGATCGGCTCGGAGGTCTGCGTCGGCGTGTGGATCAGGCGGAGGAACTCCTTGTTGCGCTCCATGCGGGTGCGCTTCCGCTCGCTCAGGCTCTTGTCGGGCGCGATCGAGGGATCGTATTCGAGCAGGTTGGCGTCGTTGTGCGAACCCAGATAAAGCTCGATCAGCTGCGTGAGCTGGCCGATGGCCGCGGGCAGGTGGCCCCGGAATCCGAAGTCGCTGAGCGTGATCTTCGCCACGCGGCCATTGGAGTGTACCTCCACGCCGGGCTGGATGCCCCACAGGTCGGGGTCCTTGTTGAAGTCCCAGTTGGTGCCTTCGGGGTAGTTTTCGCCGGAGAAATACCAGTTGGGGCCGTCGAGCGCCTTCCAGATTTCGTACAGCGCGTAGTAGTCGCGGATATACTCGTCGGCCTCGTAAAGCGTGACGCCGACCTTCGTTTCGGTGGTCTTGTTGTCCTCGATGACGAAGTCGAGGTTCTTGGGCCGCTTGTTGGTCTCCAGCAGCAGCTTGTTCTTGTCGTAGGTCTCGTACCGCATCATTTTGTAGCTGCCGGCCTTGAGCGAAAGCAGCGTGTCGCATTCGAGCGACGAGGTCTGGTAGCCGAACGTGTCGTCGTCCTCGTCGAAATGGATCGAGAACTTCGTGGGCAGCATCTTGAAGGTCGTCTGTTCGTTGGTCTCGCCCTGTTTTACGGTGAGGCTGATGAAAGCGATCTCGTCGAACGTATACTGTCTGTTTGCCGCACGGGTGACGGGCGTCTCGGTGAAGTCCGAAAGGTCCTTGCGGATGGTGAAGCGCACTTTTCCGCGCGGTTCGACATCGACCGTCAGGTCGTGGACCTGCAGGCCGCCGGCTTCGACGACGAGCCGGTCGTCGAGGGGCATGCCGTTGTATATCAGCTCGTCGTTGGCGTTGTAGAGCGAGAAGGTGATGATCTGGTACTGTCCCGTCAGCAGCCGCAGCTTCTCGCTGCGCAAGCCGAACTCGGCGCTCTCCTTGTCGGAGGCCGAGAGCGTCAGCGTCTGGGTGACGGTCGTGCCGTTGCAGCCGAGCGACACCTGCACCTTGGCGGCTTCGTAAAGGTAGTCGAGCTGGGGTTTCTGCGCCCGGCTGACGGCGTCGTAGGACGCCTCCTTGTAGAGTTTGAACTGGACGTATCCGTAGTCGAGATCGCGGTTGTCGATGCCGTCGTCGTCGGAACATCCGCCGGTGAGGGCCGCTGCCAGTGCGAGAATCGCCGCTACGAAAATTTTTAAAAGTTTCATATCTAAAAACCTGTTCTGTATATTCTCCATAAATTGTAGTCGTATAGAACGGGTCCCCGCCCCTTCGAACGGGGACCTGTCGTGTGGGTGGTGTTTAGAACGCGGGCGTACAGTAAACGATGCATTTCATGTTCCAGCTGCCGTCCATGAACTGCAGCATGCCGTAGGGAGCCTGCTCCGCTTCGGGTTTGGCCATGGAGACCTGAATCTGCGTGTCGGAGACGGGTTCGTAGTCGAGCCACTCGGCGCCCGACATCGGCATGAGCATGATCTGCTGGTAGGGCGAGACTTCCAGTACGGCGTTCGAAGGTTCGGCCGAGGTGTAGGTCAGCATGTACTGCGGAACTCCCATGCCGAGGTTCTCGGCGAACGAGGCGAGCAGGTCCGTGTTGCCGCCTGCGACCGTTTTGTAGTTCTCCTTCGTGATCTCGACCAGCGTCGCGCCGCTCACCAGATCAGGCATGGCGAACTTCACTTCGAAGCCCTCGCCGCCACCGCCGATCGGGTAATTCTCGTCGTAGATGCACTGGATGAGCGCAAACCGGCCGTCGGCGTCGGTGAAGACGGCGAAACCGATGTGGGCGATGCCCTCGTTCGTCATCGAGCTGCCGCCGCACTTGTCCTTGGCGGGGTCCATGTCGACGATGATGCCCTCCGCGGTCTTGCGTACCGTGAGCCAGCTCTCCTCGCCGCTCATGGGCTGCAGGTCGTAGTCGAAGAAGGCGACGCCGGTATATTCGCGGTCCACGGTCAGCGTCGATTCGGGATCGTTCGACCACTCCTTCGTATAGATGAGCTTGTAGCCGTCCCTGACGCCGAATTCGCCGATGTACCAGTCGTCGGCCGGCAGCTTCTCGAAGGCGGCGCCGATTTCGGTCATGCCTGTGGGGTTGTTCGCCGAGATGGAGCCGGGATTGGCCTCCTGATTGATGGTGGTGACGAGATATTGTCTGTATTCGTCGCGGATCTCCGCGTCGATGAGCTGATAGGGGTCGGAGATCGTTTCGGCGACCGCTGCGGGCAGCGCCAGCAGGTATGCCTTGCGAGCTTTGCCGCCGTTCTCGGTCACGCCCACGGTGAACTGGCGCGACTGTACGACGTCGCTGCCGGGCGTGCTGTCCCACGGCTCCTCGGTCAGCAGGATCCATGCGAGGTCTTCGGCTTCGGCGCTCAGGTAGGGGGCGCCCCACTGCTGCGTGACCTCCGCGAAGAGGAAGAACTTCGCGCCGTCGATGCTCTGGACGCTGCCCATCGCGCTGCCCGGAACCCAGTCGCCGTTCATGCTGTTGAAATATTCGGCCTTGGTGTTGAATTTGGTCTCGGCGCTCATGCCGCTGACGGAGAAGATGTCGCGGCAGGCCGGAATCGAGATCGGAATCTCGTAGCTCACTCCGGAGTTGTTCTTGTCGGTGAATACCAGCGTCTCCTCGGCTCCGTCGAGCGGGTAGCGCGAAGCGTCGCCTTGCAGGCGCAGTTCGAGCTGCGCGCCCGGTTCGCCGATGGTCTTGGCCGGGACCTCAAGCCACTCCGGCAGTTTGCCGAGCACCCATTCGAAGTTGGCCTCCACGAGTACCGGCATCGAAAATCCGGTGCGGCCTTCGGGCCACGTCAGGGCGACGTTTTCGGCCGGTTCGGTGCCGTAGAGGTAGGTAAGCCCGGTTTCGGTGCTGTTGGGGTTGTAGATGAAGTCGCCGTAGTCGTCCAGCTGACAGGTGCGGAGCGTGAAGCCGCGGTCGAGCGTGCCGCGCGTGATCGTGGCGATGACCTTGCTCTGGCCGCCCATGGTCAGGGTCACCTCGCAGACGCGGTTGTCGTCGAACTCTTCCAGTTCGGCGGCGGCGATGACGATCCGGGCCGGGCCCGCGCCGCCGCGCAGGGTCCAGACCTTCTGCGTTCCGTCCTCGATCCAGAACCATGCGGCCGTCGCGGTCGGGACGCTTGCCTCCCAATCCTGATTGGGGTCGATTTCGATCGTGAAGGTCTCTCCGGCTCCGATGGTCGGGGAGACCGCTTCGGGGAAGTTGGGGCTGGGAGCCTTGATCTCCTTGTCCGAATCGGAACACGAAGCGGCCGCCAGACATGCTCCCGCGAGCAGTGACATCACCAAGTGTAAATAGTGCCTTTTCATATCTCTTGTCTTTTTCTGCTTTAATGGATTTAGCGCGCGTGCGGCGTGATGACTCCGCCCGGTTTCATGCCCTCTTCACGCTGGAGCCGGTCGGCCTCTTCGTCGCTGACCCACTCGATGATGTTGTAGAAGTGGCCTACCAGACCGACGTTCTCGCCCATGTTCTCGACGTGGACCTTGATCCAGAGCGTGACGTATTTCTGACACGAATTGAAGTAGGAGTCGTAGAGCGGGCTGTTGGTGACCAGAATCTTGTTGTCGCCGAGGATCTGTCCGAAGACCGAGCCTTCGTCTGCGAGTATCTGGTTCTTGTCCATGGTCACCAGCGGTTCGGCCGGATCGGCCGGGTCGAGGCGGATCGTCACGTCGTAGCCCGAAAAGAGCCAGTCGTGAAGGATGATCATGTTCTCCTCGGTGGGGTGCTTCTCGGTGCGGATGAGCCGCTGGAGCGAAGTGTTCTCGATGCCGGGATACTGGTTGAGGAAGAGCGAGGTCACGACGCACCAGCCCGTGAAGTCGTTGACGTCGTACGGGCAGCTCTTCATCATCACGACCTTGGTCTGGTCGTGGTACAGATTCCAGTTGACCTGTTCGGGCATGACCAGCTTGAGGATGAAGCCCAGCGAGTCGGTCGGCTCGATGTTGTCGTACAGGCCGCGCACCTCTACGTTGGCGGCGCGCTGGCCGGCCTTTATGGTGATGGTGTTCGAACGCAGGGCGTAGTGCAGCCCTTCGATGGCGTTGCTGCCCTTGTCGATGATCTCCACGCCGAACGTGCGGTCGTAATCGCACGCGACGGTCGAAGTGACGGGAACCGAGAAGTATTCCTTGTCCTGAAGCACCATGTAGGTCGCCGCAGTGTCGGCGAACATGACGAACTCCCGGTCCGAATAGGTCTTGTACTCCTCCTTGCAGCCGGTGAAGAGGGCGGCGAGGAGTCCCGTTGCAAATAAAACCGTGATAATTTGTTTCATTGTTTATGGTCTGTTCGTTGTTGCTATCGGTTGCTTTCGTTGGGCAGAATCTCCGAGCCGGGAGACTCCAGCTCGTGCTGGGGAATCGGCCATACGAAGAGCGGATTGTCCGGAGTGATCTTGAGCGAGCTGCCTTCGGGCTGCGAGCACGACTGCGGCGTGCGGCGGATGCTGTAGCCGCCGTTCAGGTCGGCGTACTCCTTGCCCCAGCGCTTGAGGTCGTGCAGGCGGAAACCCTCCATGTAGAGTTCGCGCACGCGCTCGTCGGAGATGGTCTGCAGCCAGTTGTTTTTCGAGACGTTCAGCGTGCCGCCCGAAGCGTAGCGCATCTTGCGCAGCGCCGTGAGGTCGTTGCCGGCCTTCGTGAAGTCGTTCTTGCGGCAGTAGGCTTCGGCGCGGATCAGGTACTGCTCGGCCAGCCGGAACGGCTTGGGCATCGAGACGTGGAAGATCAGCTTGCTGGTGAAGTTGCGGTTGCCGTAGTATTTCACCAGCATCGGCCAGTCCAGTCCGTTGGTGTAGCCGATCGTCAGCCCCTGCTCCTTGCCGGCGAAGTAACCCGAATAGCGCAGGTCGGCGTCGTCGTACAGGTTCAGCGCCGCGGTGGCCGGCACGTAGTCGGGATAGTAGTAGGTGAGGTCCTTGGTGAAGTTCAGGAACACCGTTCCGAGCGGACTGCCGTAGGAGGTTTCCGTGAAGCCGATGCGCCAGATGATCTCGTAGCTCAGGTCGTAGGCCCACATGTAGTCGAAGAAGGTGTAGTCGGCGTTGTACTTGGTTTTGGCGTCGGCCAGCTTGAAGGTGTTCTTCTTGTCGTCGATCAGGATGCTCGCGTATTCGATGGCGGTATCCCAGTCCTGCATGTAGAGGGCCACGCGGGCGTGCAGCGCCTGAGCGGCCGCCGAGGTGATGTACTCGTTGCTGTAGGCGTCCTCCTCCTTGTCGAGACGCTTCTCGGCCTCCGCCAGATCGTCGAGCACGAACTTATAGGAGTCGTACAGCGACGCGCGGCGGATCGGCTCCGGCGTGGAGTATTTGGTGCGGATGACCACGCCCAGCTCCGATTGCGCGGTGGCGGGGTCGTAGGCCTTGCAGTAATTCTTGAGCAGCTCCGAATAGCAGAGCGCGCGGATGGCGTAGACCTCGCCGGTGTATTCTTCGAGGTCTTCGAGGTTGTCGTCGCTGATTTCGTTCCGCATCACTTCGTCGATGCGTTCGAGGAAGAAGTTGCAGCGGCTGATGACGGTGTAGAGGTCGGCGTAAACGCCTTCGAGGTCGAGGTCGGTCGGGCGGACGTCCCAGCGCCAGAAGTTGCCGAACTGGTTGCTGTTGCCCTCGACGGCATAGACGAGGTCGGCCTGAATGTCGGGCAGCAGCGTGAGCCGTCCGCTGAAAAGCGAGCTGCTCTTGAAGGTGGCGTAGATGCCCGTGAGGGTCTGCTCGGCATCCGCGAAGGTCTTCATGGCATCCTTTTCGGGGATGGCGGATTCGGGGTATTTGTCCAGACACGAAGTGGCGAGGAGAAGCACCGCAAGGGCGGAAAGTCGGAATTTTATATTGCGTAACATGTTCATAGTCCCGTTTTAGAATGTTAAGTCGAGTCCGAAGGTGAATTGCCGGGCCATAGGATACTGCGCTTGGTACATGTTGGAGTTACCTTCAGGATCGAGTCCCGTGAATTTGGTGAACGTAAACAGGTTCTGGGCCTGTGCGTAAATCCGGGCGCCTCCGATGAACCGGGTCTTGCGCAGCCACTCCTGCGGGAAGGTGTAGCTGAGCATGAGGTTCTTCAGACGCAGGAACGAAGCGTCCTCCAGCAGGCGGTCGTCGAACTCGGTGTAGACGCCGTGGCGCGGAATGTCGGTGATGTCGCCCGGTTTCTTCCAGCGGTCGAGCAGGCGTTTCGACTGGTTGAAGGAGACGAAGCGGCCGTTCGACTCGTCGAAATAGCGGTCGTTGTTGATCATCCAGCGGTCGGCCACCCAAGCGAACTGTGCCGAGAGCGAAAGCCCCTTCCATGTCAGCGTCGTGCCGAAGCCGCCCTGCCACGGGGCGAAGAAGCTCTTGCCGGTCAGCACCTTGTCCTCGTCGCGGAGTTCGGTGGTCAGCTCGCCCTGCTTGGTGTACCACAGGGCGTCGCCGTTGGCGGGATTGACGCCGGCGAAGCGGTTGATGTAGAATTCGCCCACGGGGTGTCCCACGACCAGCTTGGTGTTGGTGCTGGACATTTCGTACTCCGTGACGCCGTTATAGAGTTCGGTGATCTTGTTCTTGTTGTAGGACACGTTGGCGTTCACGCTCCACAGGAAGTCCTTGCTTGCGACGACGGCGCCCGACAGGCTCAGCTCGACGCCGCGGTTGACCATGCCGCCCACGTTGCTCCAGTGGTAGCCGTAGCCTTTGTCGGCATAGGATTCGGGAACCTCCATCAGCATGTCGGTCGTCTTCTTGTTGTAGAGTTCGACGTCCAGATTGAGCCGGTTCCAGAAGCCCAGATGCAGGGCCACGTTGGTCGTCCAGAGCTTCTCCCAGCTCAGCTCCTCGTTGCCCGGCTGGGTGGGGGCGATGCCGGCGTTGCCGAAATAGTTCTGGCCGCCGGTCACCAGCGCGAGGTGTTCGTAGTTGGGAATCTCCGAGTTGCCCGACGTACCGGTGCTGACGGCGATCTGCGCCAGCGTCAGCCAGCGGCGGGAGTTCTCCATGAATTTCTCGTTGCGCAGGTTCCACATGAAGCCCACCGACCAGAAGCCGGCCCAGCGGTTCGAGGCGCCGAAGCGCGAGGAGCCGTCGGTACGCAGCGAGAAGTCGGCGTAGTAACGGTCCGAATAGCTGTACTCGGCGCGTCCGAAGAACGACAGATAGGCGTAGTTGTCGTCGGTGGTGTCGCTCCAGCGGGTGGCGCGCGGACTCGACGAGATGTTCACCAGTTTGTCGTTGTTCTGGTCCTTGGTCTGCAGGGCGAAGGCCTCGTACCGGTAGTCGAGTCCCTCCTGCCCCGCGAGGAAGGTGAACATGTGCTTGTTGTCGATGTCGAACCGGTAGGTGATCGTATTGGTGACCGAAAGGCTCATTCCGTCGGAGGAGTTGCGCTGTACGGTACCCGAACCGAGGTTGGGGGCGTAGCTCGGATAGGAGATGCCGCGGCCCGTCGAGTGCGAATAATCGACGCCGAACTGCGAACGGAGCGTAAGCCCTTCGATCGGGGTCGCCTCGGCGAAGACCGTGGATATGATCTTGTACTTCTTGTAGTCTACGGGGTTGTTCTTGAGCCATTCGAGCGGGTTCTGCCCCTCGCCCTTCCACGAACCGTCGTTCACCGACGCCAGCGAACCGTCGGCGCGGTGCGGGTTCCAGTAGGGAAGCATGAAGCGTGCGGCCGAGATCGGCGTGGTCAGGGTGTATTCCCCGTCGTCGGCCTTCTCGATGGTCTGGTAGTTCATCATCGTGTTGGTGCCGAGTTTGAGCCACTTGGCGGCCCGCTGCTCGACGTTGGCGCGGATCGAGTAGCGTTCGAACGACGAACCCACGGCCGTACCGTCCTGACTGTAGTAGCCGCCCGAAACGTAGTAGTTGGTCTTTTCGCTGGCTCCGGAGACGGAAAGCTCGTAGTTCTGGAGCAGCGCGGCGTTGCTGAACACCTCGTCGAGCCAGTTGACGTCGGTCTTGGCCAGCACGTTGTAGTTCTTGCCGTCGGTCAGCCCCAGCTCCTTCTCATACTGGATGCGCTCCGAAGTGTTCATCAGGTCCCAGTTGCCGTAGGCGATCTGCGAAAAACCGAGCTGCATGCGGTAGTTGATTTTCGCGCGGTCGGCCATGCGGCCGCGCTTGGTGGTGATGACGATCACGCCGTTGGCCGCGCGCGCACCGTATATGGAGGTGGACGAAGCGTCTTTGAGGACCGAAAGGCTCTCGATGTCGGAGGGATTGATGGTGTTGAAGTCCCTGCTCGAAATGGCGACGCCGTCCAGAATGTAGAGCGGCGCGGTGCCGGAGTTGATCGAGTTGGTGCCTCGGATGGCCATGGCTGCGGCCTCGCTCGGCTCACCGGAGTCGGAAAGTACCGTCAGACCCGGAACCTGACCCTGAAGGGCCTGATCGAAGGCCGCCGCCGGGGTGTCCTCGATCTTCTCGGCCTTGACGGTCGATACCGAGCCTGCGATGGTGCCCTTTTTGCGGACGCCGTAGGCGATCACCACCACGTCGTCGAGCGTCTGCGAATCGCCTTGCAGCGCGACGTCGCAGGTAACGGAGCTTCGGCCTGCGGGAACCGTGAATTCGAACGGTTTGTAACCGATGTACTGGAAGGTGAGGGTGGTCCCCGCCGAAACGGTTATCCGGTAGGTGCCGTCGGCGAGTGTGCTCACTCCGCTCGTGGCTCCGGAAATCACGTTGACCCCGATCAGGGGTTGCTTGTCATCCGCCGAAGTGACGATGCCACTGACGGTCACGTTTCCCCCCCCCTGAGCCATAGATACGGCCGGCAGGATGCATAGGAAAAGTGCAAGAATGTTGAGTAGAAGTTTCGTTTTTTGCATAAGTGGATGATACTTTCTTACGCGGCAAAGAAAAATAATTAAAATGAATTTGCCAAATATTCAAAATGGATGAAATGTAAGCCGGAGTGCCTGAAAAGGGCTGTTTCGGTGCTCTGTTCGGTGTGTTTCAGCGGTCTATTCGATTCTTAATTAATAACTTAATGTTTTATTTCGATTTGTTGCGATCGGGTTGGATAATATTCAAAATATTTTTACAAAAATGTAGAAATGAGTTTGCTTATTTTGAAATTTTATCATTATCTGAGCGGTGCGCGGTCGGATTCCGGGTTGACGGTTCGGCGAATCGGAAGGGACGGAAGCGGAAAACGGGCGTTTGTTTTTGATATATTTTAAGAAATGACCTCCTTTTGTCGTCCGGTTTTAGGAAACCGTAAAAAAATGTCGAAATATTTGCCGAAGGAGGGCTTTTCACCCCCGAAATTGAGAAAAGATAACAATTTCTTTAATTTTGTTAATCCCGCTTTGCAGGGAACGAGACGCCTTGAAAGCGGTCTGAAAGGCCTTTTCGGAGGTTTAATTAGGCTGAAACGGGAAATTTTGTGCCGATGCAGTCGTTTTTACCGGTGCTAAACTTACGGATTGTAAGCATTATTGTCGAATTTCATATTAATACATAACTTTCGGCCCCGATTCGGATGGATCGGGGGACAAAAAATTACTCCGGGACATGATTCCCGGAGTAATGCTTTCGGCGGAGTTCTAATATGCGGGCGCCGGGTTGCAGCAGGTTCGTGATTTCGATGCTGTAGGGAGGAGACTCAGGAGTCCAGCCATACGTTTGTCGAACGTCATTCGCTTACTTCACCCAATTCGGTGATTTGTAGGTTGGTGCGGCGCTTCGGCGCAGGCGATTAGCAACAGATCGAAGGCCGGCTGCAGTTGTTTCAGTTTTGTTGCAAGTCTATTTTAATAAGTACTGTTTTTGTCCCACCATACCGGTTTGGTCCAGTCGTCCCTGCCTCCGAGACGTTCGATGGCTTCCTGATAATTGACCGCATTGTAAAGGCTTTCGGAGATCGGATAACTCAGCCGGCGCGGCATCTTCCCGTCCTTCGCGTCGCGGGTGTAGGCGTTGGACGGCGGGGTGAGTTTGGGGAATCCGGAGCGTCGCCAGTTGGCGAAAGCTTCGAACGGATTGGTCAGGTGAAGGATCCACAGCTGCATGTTGATCTGCTCCACTTCCGTTCCGGCCGTCAGCGGATTGGCGGCCAGATAGCTGTCGATCTCCGACTGGGGAATGGCCAGCGCCTTTTCGTCGTATATTTTCAGGAATCTGATGGCTTCGTTTACGCCTGTATTGTAAAGATCCTCCGGAGTTTCGGCGATTGCGGCGATGTTCCAGCGCACCTTGGCTTCGGCCAGCAGGAAGCAGGTCTCGGCGTAGGTCATGGCGATGCCGGGGGTGTTGGTTTTCAGGAATGCGTTGTTGAGCTGGGGATGGCAGCTTCCTCCCTGCACGGCTACCGATTCATTGTAGGCCTCCTTGATCGTGCTGCTGGACGCCATCAGCCAAGGCCAGCTGTCGTACCATGCGCGCCCTTTGGGAACGGGTACGAAGTAGCGAGTCGTTCCCGAACCCGAAACCTGCTTGTTGTACAATTCGTCGGTCAGGTCGATGCGTTTGAACGGCTGTTTCTGGGCGTGGGGGTCGTCATGGTAGTAGAGCCGGCTGATTACGAAGGTGCGCGGGTCCTTTTTGCTCGATTTGGCGTATTCCGGCTTCCAGTTGCTGCCGAGTTTCTTGCCGTCCTCGAAGTTGATGTTGTCGTTGGATTCGGCGCGGCCGTACCACATGTAGTTGAAAAGGGTCTCGCACAGGAACGGCGAGGGCGAGTTGTCTACCGACTGCCATATCTGGGCCAATGCGTTGCGGCGGTACTCTCCGTGTCCGGTGTCGTAAATGTCCGAAAAAGAGTTGAACATGGCGATGTCGCCGCTGGTCATCACGCCGCCGACGTTGTTTATGGCCGCTTCCGCCTGCGTGCGGGCCGTATTGGCGTCGGCCTGAACCAAGCGCAAGGCCAAACGGAGTCGCAGGGAGTTGCCGAACCGGCGCCATTTCTGATAGTCGCCCTTGAAGATCAGGTCGCCGTCCGCACTGCCGCCGTCGGCGCTGAGGGCTTTGACGGCCTCGTCGAGTTCGTTGAAGAAGTCGTTGTAGATATCCTGCTGCTTGTCGTATTTCGGGTAGTAGTCTTTGCTGAAATAGGCGGTGCCGGCAGCGAAGTAGGGTATGTCGCCGTATACGTCGGTGAGAATCGAGAAAAGGTATACCTTGAAGATACGGGCGATGGCGTTGAGGTTGGCGTAGCCGGCATCACCGTCCGTCCGGCTCACCAGATCGACGATGTTCTTGATCTGGTTCTGGTACATGAAGTTCCACAGACTCTTGATCTGATTGTCGTCGTTGCGGTATTGGCCGCCGTAATTGGTGGCGTCCCAGTTGCCCTGCATCTGTTGCGTCAGCGGGCTCATGTATCGGTTGCAAATCGAGCCGATGTCCATACTGCCCCATTGCCTGAGTTCGATGCCGGTGAGCTGGAAGTTCGGATTCAGGTTGGCGGATTTGGTAGGATCGTTGTTCAGATCCTTGTCCACGCACGAACCCAGTAGCAGGAGCGATAAGATGAGCAGTATATTGATTGGTTTCATGTTGATTAGAATTTGAGGTTAATGTTGAATCCGAAACTGCGGCGCGAGGGCAGCGAGCCGTACTCGATTCCTTTTCCGTTGCCGTTGTTGTAGTTGGAGTCGGGGTCGATGTTCGGAACGTTCTTGAAGATGATCAGCGGGTTTCGGGCTACGAACGACAGGGTCAGTCCGTCCAGCGCCTTTCCGATCATCCTCCGCGGGAAGCTGTAGCTGAGCGTCATTTCGCGGATCTTGACGTAGGAGTTGTCCAGCACGAAGAACTGGGGAATGTTGTTGGAGATGAAGTTCCAGTAGCTTTCCGGGTTGCAGTAGCGGGTATTGGGCGCCCAGCTGATCGTGCCGTCGTCGTTTTTGACCTGAACTACGCCATCCACCAAATAGCCTCCCGTAGGATTCCATGCTGCCGTTTCGAGTCCGGCGGCAAGGCGTCCTTCTTCGGACTGATACCAGCCGTCCCGTCCTTTGAGCGTCTTTTTGGAGCGTCCGGAGCTGTAGGTGCCCCGCATGGTCGAGGTGTAGAGGTCCGCGCCGACTTTGATGTCGAAGATGGCGCTGAGGTTCCAGTTCTTGAACCGGACGTTGGTGTACATGCCGCCGGTGAATTTCCAGTGGGCGTTTCCCAGCGCGGTGTAGTTGTCGCTGACCGAGGGGATGCCGGTGGTCGGATCGACGATGATGTCGCCGTTTTCGTTGCGTTTGTAATCCTTGCCCATGATCGTGCCCAGCTCTTCGCCCACCACGGCCATGACGCGGACGCCCGCTGCGCCTACCCATTCGGCGTTCTCCACCTCGTACATCTGCGATTCGCCCAGCGAGTGCACCTTGTTGGAGTTGCGCGCGAAGTTGAAGCCCAGATCCCACTGCCAGTTCTTGGTCTTTACGGGAATGGTGTTGAGCTTGATCTCGATGCCTTTGTTGGTGAGCACGCCCGAATTGAGCAGGGCGGTCGAATAGCCGGTGCTGATGGAGGTGTTGACGTGGCGGATCTGGTCGCGGCTGGTCTGGCTGTAGTATGTAAAGTCGAGCACGATGCGCTTGTTCAGGAAGTAGAGCTCGGTGCCGACCTCCCACGAACGGGTCCGGGTCGGTTTGAGATCGCGGTTGGGTACGGTCGAGTTGGAGATCTGACCCGACGATACGCCGCCGACCGGATGCGGATAAAGTGCGTAGTTGAGCGACATCTGATAGGGGCTGGTGTCATTGCCGACCTCGGCCCACGAAGCGCGCACCTTGCCGAACGACAGGATTTTGGATACGCTCGACGGTAACAGTTCGGAGAAGATGAAGCTGCCCGATACCGACGGATACACGTACGTGTGTTGATCAGCGTGGAGGTGTTGTCGGCCCTGACGGTGACGTCCAGATAGGCGAAATTCTTATACCCCAGATTGACCATGGCGTAGGCCGAGTTGATTTGTCTCTGGTAGGGCGATTCGACGATCGTCTTGTCGGAGAAACTGTTGATTTTCTTGATTTCGGGTTCGGCCATGTCCTTGCCCGTGATCGTGGTCTGGAAGTTGTCCACACGGTAGAGGTTCAATCCGGCCGTTCCGACCAGACTCATGTTTTTGCCCAAGTTGGTGCTGTAGGTGAGCACCGCGTCCGCGTTGATCGTGCGGTTGCTGTTGGTCTGGGTCTTCAGATAGCCCGATTCGTGGCTCGGCGTGGAGATCGGCGCGAAGTCCTCGAAACTGAACTCGGTGATGTCGGCGCCTCCGGAGAGCTTGAATTTCAGCTTGTCGGTGATCTTGTATGAGATGCTGGCCGAGGAGATCAGACGGTTCTTTTTGGAGGTGTTGCTCATCTCGTTGATGATCCAGTAGGGATTGACCCGGTTCACGTCGCCGTTCCAGTTGTAGTATTTTCCCTCCTCGTCCTTATAGTTGTCCCGCAGCAGGTAGAGGTCGTAAGTCGAAGGCAGCGAGGAGAGGTTCTTGCCCTCGTTGTTGCGGTCCCCTGCCAGAGCGGGACGGTTGTTCACTTTCTCGTAGACGTAGTTTACTTTTACGTCCACGTCGATCTTCCGCCCGATTTTGGTGTTGGTGCGGACCGTGAACGTGCTGCGGTTCATGCCTGAGTTCGGCACGATATCCCGGTTACGCAGATCGGAATAGGAGAGTCTGATGCCGGCATCCTTGTAAATCTTGTTGAGCGTGATGCTGTTGTTGGCCGTGACGCCGAGCCGGAAGAAATCCTCGATGCCGTGGTTGGAGATGGTGTAGGGACGCAGTACGTTGTCGAAATACCATATTTTCAGATTCTTGTCGATTTTTGGGCCCCAGCTTTTCGAGGAGTTCGAGCGGTCGTCGATCGTTCCGTAGATGCGGCCGTTGGATCCCTGTCCATATATATATTGTACGTCGTCGAAGCGTGTCAGCTGCTGCTCTACGGTCGTGGTGGAGTTGATCTCCACGCCGAGGGACTGTCCTTTGCGGGACGAGGCCTTCTTCGTGGTGATCATGATGACGCCGTTGCCGGCCTGCGAGCCGTACAGGGCCGATGCGGCGGGGCCTTTCAGTACGGAGATGTTCTCGATGTCGTCGGGGTTGATGCTCGAAATGCCGTCTCCCAAGTCATATCCGCCGTCCTTGTTCGCACTGCCGAAATTGGTGTTGTCGATGGGCATTCCGTCCACTACGTACAGCGGCTGGTTGTTTCCCGTGAGCATCGAGCTGCCTCGGATCTCCACATGGGAGGAGCCGCTGGGGCCTCCGGCGGTCTGGCTGATGATCAGGCCCGGTTCGCGTCCCGCCAGCGAGTTGATGACGTTCAGCTCCCGCACCTTTTCGAACGCTTCGCCTTTGATGTCTCCTACCGAGTATCCCAGCGATTTGCGTTCACGGGTCATGCCCAGCGCGGTGACCACGACGTCTTGGATCGTCTCGCTGGTCGTTTCGAGCTTGATGGTGAGGTTGGTCTGGGTTCCCACCTTAACCTCGGCTGTTTTGTAGCCGAGGAACTTTACTTCGAGGATCGATGCCGGGGTTACCTGAATCGTGAATTTTCCCGCAGTGGTTGTCGTTCCGGTTGTCGTTCCCTGAACGATGACGGTGGCGCCGCTCACCGGATTGTCGTTTTCGTCGGTAACCATACCGGACACAGTTCTCTTTTGGGTGTTACCCCCCCCCTGCCCATAGGCGGGACTCCCGAAAATCATTGCGCAAAATAACGGAAGCGCAGTGTAAATCAATAATAGTCGAATTTTGTTCATCGGGTTAATAATTTAAGTTGGTTTTTATAAAATGGGTTTTTCGCTCGGATTTTTTTGCCGTTAGCTAAATAAGCCTTTTTTTGGTTTAAATAGTGACTGAATATTGTATTTGTATGAAACAAAATTGCGATTTACTTAATTTTGTAAGATATTTATAGGTTTGTATAATTATGTGGCATATGGAGAGACGAAATTCGGCTTATCTTTAAAATATTAAAAATAAAGAAATAGAGAGACGACTTTATCGGTGGAAAAGATGGGCGGACGGATTCATATTTGGATGGCTTGTGTCGTGACGGCGTTCTTTGCGGTCGCAAGGGCGAATGCCGGAGCATATACGTTTAAAAGTTATCAGGTCGAAAACGGCCTTTCGCAAAACAGCGTGCTTTCCATCCTGCAGGACCGGGAGGGATTCATGTGGTTCGGTACCAAGGACGGACTCAATTGTTTCGACGGTTATTCGTTCAAGGTTTATCGCCGTCAGAGCGGCGTGGAGACCTCGCTGGGCAATAATTTCGTGTTTTCGCTCCGTGAGGATTCCCACGGCCGGTTCTGGGTGGGAACGGGCCGGGGCGTCTGGCTGTTCGACAAGGAGCGTGAGACGTTCCGCAAGTTTCGCGTCGAGGTTTCGGGCCGGGATATCCTGACCGCGCAGATCAGTGCGATCATGGAGGACGATGCTGGCGACATATGGCTGGCGACCCACGGGCAGGGGCTGTTCCGGATCGACAGGAATCTGGCGTGTACGCACCATTTCCAGACTCCGCAGATTCCGTCCAATTTCATCGGGTCCGTCGTTCAGGACAAGATGGGCGGCATTTGGGTGGGAACCGTCGGCAAGGGAATCGTGATGCTCGATCCCGTGACTTCGCGGGTCGATTCGCTGCCCGAATATGTTTCGGAGGGAATCCGGGACAAAGTGATTTCGAGCCTTTATTGCGACGACAACAACAATGTCTGGGTCGGCACGTCGAAAGAGGGGCTGCATTGTATCAACAACCGTGCGCTGCGGGTGCAGCACTACCTCGACAAATCGATCCTGAACATCCGGTCGATTACGCAGTATCTCGATGACGTTATCGTTATGGGGTCGGACAACGGGCTGGTCATGCTCGACACCTCCACCGGCGAATATCGCCTGACCAACAAGTCGCTCAACAGCAATCTGTCCGACAATTCGATCTTCTCGATTATCCGTGACCGGGAGAATTCGCTTTGGATAGGCACCTATTTCGGCGGCGTGAACTATTATTCCCCGTTGATCAATCGTTTCGAGCATTATTATTCCAGTAACGGGCATCGCAATTTCAACGGGAACATCGTCAGTCAGATCCGGCAGGACAAGAACGGGAAGATCTGGATAGGAACCGACGACAAGGGACTGAGCCTGTTCGATCCGCAGACCGGACAATTCGAGCCGAGTGCGTTGTGCGGAAAGGTCACCTACCACAACGTGCAGGCGATTCTTTGCAATGACGACTACCTGTGGGTGGGCCTTTACAACAAGGGAATCAACCGGATCGACTTGAAAACGGGCCGCGTGAAAAACTATGTCAGCCGTCCCGGAGACAGCACGGGCATCGACGACAGCAACATATTCGCCATCACACGGCTCTCCACGGGAGAGCTGCTCTTCGCCACGCCGATCGGGGTGAACGTCTATAACGCGGCTGAGGATAATTTTACGCGGATTCCGCAACTGGTCAATGTCTTTGTGAAATCCATGCTGGAGGATTATCTGGGCAATCTCTGGTTCGCCACCAACAACGAGGGAGTCTGGTGCCGGACCAAGAGCGGACAGTGGTGCCGCTACGTCAACAATCCCGCGGATGCCGGTTCCTTGAGCTATAATGCGGTGAATTATATCTACGAGGACCGGAAGAACCGGCTCTGGTTCTGTACGGACGGCGGCGGGGTGTGTCTGTGGAATCACCGGGACAAGACGTTCCGGACGATCGACGAAAACCGGGGGCTGCCCAACAATGTGGTCTACGCGATCGTCGACGATTTGAACGGGCATCTCTGGGTCAGCACCAACAAGGGACTCGCGGCGATCAGCGAGGAGGACTGGACCGTCAGGACCTACAACTCTTCGCAGCGGATACAGAACGTACTCTATAATTACAATGCCGTGCTCCGGGACCGGGACAATTATCTCTATTTCGGCGGCGTGAACGGCTTCGTCCGTTTCGATCCGCGGGAAATCACGCCCAACGATTTTACTCCGGCGGTCAAGATCACGGCGGTGAGCGTGCTGAACCGGGATATTCCCGTATCGGAGGGCGGGGACAAACGGTTTGTGCTCAAACGCAATCAGTCCACCTTCCGGTTCGACTTCGTGCTGTTGAGCTACGTTTCGCCGCCGGATAATCTCTATGCCTATAAACTGGAGGGCTTTGACCGGGACTGGACTACGGTGCAGGGTTATCCGCACGCCCATTACATGAATATCCCTTCGGGAAAATACAGGTTCCGGGTCCGGGCCGCCAATAGCGACGGGGTCTGGAACGACCGGAGCGCCGAAGTGGAAATCGTTGTCAGGCGTCCGTTCTTTTCTTCCGTGGCGATGCTCGTGCTCTATACGGCGTTGCTGCTGGCCGGAATCTGGTTCTGGGTCCGAAGGTTCAGGTCCCGCGTCAAGGCCCGGAGCGAGAAGAAGTTTCTGGAAGACAAGATCAACTTCTTCACCAACATCGCCCATGAGATACGCACTCCGCTGTCGCTGATTACGGCGCCGCTCGAAAATATCATCAAATCCGGTGACGGCACCGTGCAGACGAGAGACAATCTGCACGTGATCGAACGCAATTCCAACCGCCTGCTCGAACTTGTCAATCAACTGCTCGATTTTAGAAAGATCGAGGAGGAGATGTTTATTCTCAACCGGGAGAGGACGGATATCAACGGTATTGTCCGCAAGGTGTACGCGCAGTATGAGTACGAGGCGCGGGCCAAGAACATAGACCTGCGGATCGAGCTTCCCGGAGAGGAGGTCGGGTGCCTTGTCGATGCGGAGGCGATTTTCAAGGTGATCAGCAACCTGATGTCGAACGCCATGAAGTTTACCCGCGACACGATCTGGCTGGAGTTGTGCCGGGACGAGGGTACGGCGGTGGTCCGGGTGCGCGACAACGGGGCCGGACTCGATGACCGGGATGCCGGCAGGATATTCGATCCCTTCGTGCAGGGCAGCAACAATACGCTGAGTGCCGGTTCCGGAATCGGACTCGCGCTTGCGCAGGCGCTGGCAAGGAAAAACAAGGGCGAAATCGAACTTGACCGCAGCTGCGGTCAAGGCGCCGTGTTCGTACTGACGCTTCCGCTGGCCGAAGCCGCTGCGGACGAATCTTTGGCCAAGCATGCGACTCATTCGTTCGGAGGCGCCGCCGAGGACAATCGCCAGCGGATTCTGGTCGTCGAGGACAACGATGAGCTGCGGGAATTCATATGCCGCAGCCTGAGCGACCAGTATACGATCGCCAGCGCCGTTGACGGAATGCAGGCGCTCAAGGTTTTGGATAACGAAGGGGTGGTGGACCTCGTTATCTCGGATGTCATGATGCCCCGGATCGATGGATTGGAATTGTGCAAAAGGATCAAGAACGATCCGGCCTATTCGCACATTCCGGTCATTCTTCTCTCTGCAAAGATAGACCAGTCGGTTAAGATCAAGGGGTTCGAACAGGGTGCCGACGTGTACATCGAGAAGCCGTTCTCGATGGACCAGCTCAAGGCTCAGATAGGCAGTGCGATCGAGAACCGGATGCGGCTGAGGGACAATTTTGTCCGTTCGCCGCTGCAATACCTCCGGGAAAACCACGGCGGTTGTGACATCCAGTTCCTCAACAAGCTGAACGATACGATTCTCTCCAACCTGACCAATACCGAATTCTCGATAAACGGGCTGGCTGAACTTTTTTGCATGAGCCGGTCCAGCCTGCATAAGAAGATCAAGGCGCTGACGGGGCTGACTCCCAACGACTACATCAAGCTGATCCGGTTGAACAAGGCGGCGGAGCTGCTTTCTTCGGGAAGCTACAAGGTAAACGAGGTGTGCTATCTGGTCGGGTTCAACACTCCGTCGTATTTTGCGAAGTGTTTTTATAAACAGTTCAACAAGCTGCCCAGTTCGCAATTGGACTGATTGCGCGGGCGGTTTGACCGCCGTTCTTTGTATTGTGCAATAACGTTGTATATGTGGCGCAGATATTGGTAGGCGCGGATCGCCGTGCCGGTTATATTTGCACGGCCGTCTGTATGATGGCGAGTGTACTAACCTAAATGATCTGTAGATTTATGAAAAGAATTGCATTAGCGGCGTTTTTGTTTGTGACGCTTGTTCTTTCTGCCGCAGAGCCGGCCCCTACGCTCAGGCGCAATACGGTGGACGAGGTGATCGCCGCCATGACGCCTGAGGAGAAGGTGCTCATGGTGATCGGCAACAAAAACAACGACCGGCGCAGGTATATCGGCGAAGGCTCCACTTGGTATTGCGCAAGGCTCGGTCTGATGCCGACCGTCATGTGCGACGGTCCTGCCGGAGTGCGCATGAAACCCTTCCGGGACGGCGACTCTACCAAAGCCTATTACAGCACCGCTTTCCCCACAGCCACCGCGCTGGCCGCTACGTGGAATACCGAATTGGTGGAGACGGTCGGTGACGCGATGGGTAACGAAACGCTTGAATACGGTGCCGACGTGCTTCTGGCCCCTGCGATGAATATTCAGCGCGATCCGCTGTGCGGACGGAATTTCGAGTACTATTCCGAAGATCCGCTTCTGTCGGGGAAAATGGGCGCCGCGATGGTGCGCGGGATTCAGTCGCAGGGCGTCGGGACTTCGGTCAAGCATTTCGCGGCGAACAATCAGGAGAGCAACCGCAAGGGTGTCAATGCCGTGATCAGTCAGCGGGCGCTTCGGGAGATTTACCTGCGCGGCTTCGAGATCGCGATCAGGGAGGCTGCGCCGTGGACCGTCATGTCGTCCTATAATCGGCTTAACGGGGTGTACGCCTCCCAGAACCGCGACCTGCTGACCACGGTGCTGCGGGACGAATGGGGCTTCGACGGAATGGTGATGACCGACTGGTTCGCCGGCGACGACGGGGTGGCTCAGATGAAGGCGGGCAACGATATCATCATGGGCGGCTTCCCTCACGGTCATTACAAATACCATCAGCCCGAAATTCTCAGCGCGCTTTCCGACAAGACGCTCGATGAGGAGGTTCTTGACCGGAATATCCGCCGGATACTCGGCTTCGTCAAGAAAACGCCCTCTTATAGGGAATACGCCTGCTCCCTGAAGCCCGATCTTGCGCGGCATGCACAGGTCGCTCAGCGTGCTGCGGACGAGGCGATGGTGCTGCTGAAAAACGACCGGAATACGCTCCCGGTCAGAAAACCGAATCGGGTTGCGCTTTTCGGCAAGACGTCCTATGATTTCATAGCCGGAGGTACGGGCAGCGGCGAGGTGCATTACGGTCATGCGGTATCCCTCAAAGAGGGGCTGTCGAACGTCGGGTTCCGGATTTCGTCCGCTGCGGACCGTTTCTACACCCGGTTCGTCGATTCGGTGTTTGCTGCCGGCGGGCACAAGAAATATGCGGTAACCCGCTCTCAGGAACCTCGGATCGACAAGGCTCTCGTCGAAGCGGAGGCGAAGGTTACGGACATGGGAGTCGTGACTCTCGGCCGGTTGTCCGGAGAGGGCGTGGACCGTAAGGAAGAGGGTTACTTCACCCTGACCGACAATGAAAAGGAACTGCTCGGAGCCGTGTGTTCGGCCTATCATGCACTCGGAAAAAAAGTGGTTGTCGTACTCAATATCGGAGGGGTGATCGAAACGGCTTCGTGGAAAGAGCTGCCCGACGCGATCCTGCTCTCGTGGCAGACGGGTCAGCAGGGCGGCGCTGCCGTTGCCGAGCTGCTTCGGGGAACCGTCAATCCTTCCGGAAAGCTGCCCGTGAGCTATCCCGTTTCATATGCCGACGTTCCGTCGTCGAAATCGTTTCCGGGAATTCCCGCCGACCTGCCGGTCAACTCCTACTATAATGAGGGTGTGTATGTCGGCTACCGCTATTACACGACGTATGATGTCCCTGTGTCCTATCCGTTCGGTTACGGGCTTTCTTACACTCGGTTCGAATACTCCGACCTGACGCTGAGCAGCGATTCGTTTCCGGGACGGATCGATGTCTCGGTAAAGATCTCCAACACGGGCAAAGTCGCCGGAAAAGAGGTCGTTCAGCTTTATCTGACGGCGCCGGCCGTCTTGCAGGACAAGCCGGAGCGGGAATTGAAAGGTTTTGCCAAAACCCGGCTTCTTGCGCCCGGTGAGAGTCAGGTGCTTACCTTTACGCTCGATCCCCGTTCGCTTTGCTCCTTCCGCAGCGGCATCAGCAGCTGGGTGGCCGAGGCCGGGCGTTACGAGGTGAAGATCGGCGCTTCGTCGCAGGATATCCGTCAGCGAGCCTCCTTTACGCTCGGAAAGGAGCTGGTCGTCGAGAAACTGCACGATGTCCTCGCCCCCAATGTGCCGATTAAGGATATGGGGACGACTTCGGCAAAAGTCCTTGGAACGGATCAGCCTTTCGACCACTACCATGAACTGGATTATAAATTCAACTGGCACTGGTAACTCTCCTTTTCCGTTCGTTCGGGGACGGCTCCCGGTTTGCACGCTTTTTTAAGCGCCTTTTCGTGTAATGTTTCAGACCTCCGAAAACCTCCTGCAGTTACCTGCAAGGGGTTTCGGAGGTCTGTCGTGATATTTTATTTCCGAGGGGGCTTTGCGTCCTAATCGGCGATCTCCCCAAGCCCGGCAGGAGTGATCCGCCGTATTGGTGCCGGCCAGCTAAAATGGTGCGCTTCCCGCTTCTTTTTTTCGAAAAAGAAAAACCGCATCAGAATTATTTCTGATGCGGTTTTCAGTGCCCAGGACAAGGATTGATCTGTGAGAACAGATACAAATAGATGAAATTTGAACGTATTTATAATATATTGAAATACAGAATATTAAAATTGTATGCTATGAAATGTGTTTTGTCTGTTTTTAGCTGTTTTGCAAAAATGCGGACACGGTGCGGACGCAAAAGTATTGCTGTATTCGAATCTAAATCATATCTTTGTAGAGCATAAAATGAGGATGTATGGCAAAAGTTACATATGTTTTGGCGCAAGGGGAGAACAGCGCGGGAGAATCGCAAGTTAATTTCCGTGTCTATGTTTCCCGCGAATTGCGTGTACGTGTGCCGTCCGGCATTTGGGTCGATCGGAAACGTTGGGGAAAGAAAAACGATATCAATATTCCGAACATACCGGGGGAGGAGCGCGATGCGCTGTTGGCAAAGCGGGCGAAATTGAAAGAATTGGTCGATGTAATTGAGACCTCGGTCGAGGCGGCAGACGATAAATCGACCGTTACGCGCGAGTGGCTCGAAAAGTTGATCCGGCGCACTTTGCGGCCAAAGACGGCGACTTCCGTTGAGGAAAAGAAAATAGGCTTTTTCCCGTTGACGGATGAATACCTCGCTACGCATAAATTGTCCGAATCGCGTGTCAAGCATTTCAATGTCTTGGTGCGGACGTTGAAGCGGTATGAGTTGTATCGTAAACTGTCGAACCGACGGTTCGTGCTGGACGTACACACCGTATCTCCGACGACACTTGATGATTTCGGGGCATTTCTGATGAAAGAACCGGAGATTTTCGACGAACATCCGGAGTTGTACGACGAGGTGCCGTATGCCCGGCCGAAGGTGAGGAAGAATCTGCCTGTGAAGCGCGGCCCGTACCTCAATGCTGCGGGAGAAACGGTAATTCCCGGCCGTCCGAAAGAGCGGGGCATGAATTACGTTTCGGATATGTTGATTCGTCTACGGTCGTTTTATGTATGGTTAAATGATAACGGACATACCTACAATGATCCGTTCAAGCAGTACAAGATTGCGGAGATTGTCTACGGTACGCCTATCTATATTACGACCGACGAACGCAAACAGTTGGCCGAAGCGGATATGGGGGATGACAAGCAACTGGAAACGCAACGAGATATTTTTGTTTTCCAATGCATGATCGGCTGCCGGGTGAGCGACCTTTATAAGATGACCTATGCCAATATCATCGGCGATTGCATCGAATATGTTCCCCGCAAGACGCGAGACGACCGAGTGGTGACGGTCTCGGTGCCGCTGATCGGTGCTGCGAAAGAACTGATTCGTAAATACCTCGATGAGAACCGCGGAACATTGTTTCCATTTATTTCGGAGCAAAAATATAATGTCTATATCAAAGCGGCGTTCCGTAAAGCGGGACTGACGCGCATGGTGACGACGATCGACCAGCGGACGCGGCAGAATGTTCAGGTGCCGATCTGCGACCTTGCTTCGTCGCACATGGCGCGCCGGACATTCATCGGGAATGTTTATAAAAGCGTGAAAGACCCTGCGATCGTGGGAGCGATGTCCGGGCATAAGGACGGCAGCCGGGCGTTCGCCCGCTATCGCGATATCGACATGGATATAAAACGGGATGCAGTGAGTGTGTTGGAGTAGAATTTGTTTTGTCGATAAATTTGTATAAATTTACGACAGATATATGTGTGTAAATAGATGCAAGCAATAGAGGATAAGATACTTAATAAGATAAAGAAGTGCGGACGGGGTAAGCTGTATTCCGCATCCGATTTCGCTGTATACGGATCGGCTGTATCGGTTGCGAAGGCATTGGAACGGCTTACTCGAAAAGGCGGTTTGGTCCGTATTGCAAGGGGCCTCTATTGCTATCCCAAAATCGATAGAAAGTTTGGAATGGGCATACAATACCCGACCATCAATGAAATCGCTGAAAAGGTAGCTCGGCAGAGCGAAGCCCGAGTTGTTCCGACGGGTATGCACGCATTGAATGTATTGGGATTGTCTGCCCAGGTACCGATGAACTATGTGTTTTATACCGACGGCAATTCCCGGACAGTTAATTTGTTCAACGGTCGCAAATTGCGATTCAAGCGTGTAGCGCTTAAAAATCTGGCCTATCAGAATAAAACGCTGATGCTTGCCGTGTTCGCTCTGAAGGAGATCGGTCGGCCGCAGGTGACGGAGGAGCACACCGCCCAACTGAAGACGATATTCGCCCGGATTCCGAAGTCGAGCATTCTGCCCGATCTGCGGTTGGTGCCGGCCTGGATTCGTAAAATCATTATGTCGTTCTATGAAGAATAATTTTTGGACGTTTTCCGACGAGCAGAAAAGTATGTTCGTTGCACAGACGAGCGAGCGTGTCGGGCTTCCTCCGCAGGCTGTCGAGAAGGACTGGTGGGTGACGATGACGCTGAAAGCCCTGTTCGAATCGTCGTGCCGGGACTTCATCACCTTCAAGGGCGGTACGTCGTTGAGCAAGGGTTGGCATGTCATAGAACGCTTCTCGGAGGATATCGACATTGCAATCGACAAGTCCTTTTGGAGAATTGCCGGGGACAACAAGTCGCAGCGCGATCGGATTCGGAAACTTTCGCGGGCCTATATCGAGCAGCGGCTCGTTGCGGAAATGCAGGCATTGCTGGAAGGATATGGGGCTTCCGATTTTGAGTTGCGTGCCGTTCCGGCGCAGGACTCCGATGCCGATCCGACGCTGGTGCTGTTGCCGTATCGAAGCATTTATGCGAATATCGAGTATGTGGAATCGCAAATCCGGATCGAATTCAGCTGCCGGTCGATGAAAGAACCGCGTGAGCGGATCGAGATTCGTCCGCTGATTGCCGAGGCATATCCCGATGTATTCGGAGAATTGGTGTTCCCGATTTATGCGGTCGTGCCGTCACGGACGTTTTTGGAGAAAGCGTTTTTGCTGCATGAAGAGTTTCAGAAAGAGAATCCGCGCGTCGAGCGAATGACACGCCATCTGTACGATTTGGAGCGGCTGATGGATACGGATTTCGGAAAGGCAGCCTTGGCCGATCCGAAAATGTATGTCGAGATTGTCAGGCATCGCAGCATATTCAATACGATTCGCGGAGTCGATTATCGGACGCACCATCCGAGCCGGATCGATTTTATTCCGCCCGAAAAATTGGCGGAGGTATGGCGCAGGGATTATGAGCGGATGCAGGAGTATTTCATCTATGGAGATTCGCTGCCATACGATCGACTGATCGCGCGGATGGCGGAGTTGCGGGATCGGTTTCGGAAAGTTGTAATGGAGGATGATTTTTTCAGCGAATCGGAATTATGAATCCCGAGTATTATTTCCAGAAAGGTCTTCGTCTGATCGTGGCAAGCGCCGTGATTTTTGCTTTGATCGTTTTGTTCAGCGCCATGGTTTCGCGGGGATTTCCGCTTTGGCTGGCGCTTGTTTTGCTTGTCCCCGCAGGACTTGGCGTGACCGGATTTTACTTTTTCAGCGTGGGCAGTTCGGCGGATCTTTCGGAGCGTTTTTTTCGTCGTTTTGGGTGTAGTCAGCCGAGAGGCGAAGAGAAAACAACGACAGAAGGAGTCGGTTCCGAACAGCGGTGTGAAAGAAGCCCGGACGCGATCGTGCCGGAATCCGCCGTTGTTTCTGCCGATCCGGTTCCGGACGATCGGATTCTCGAAAATGCACTCGCCACCGTCTACGAATATACCGATAAGGATTTGGGCGATGCCGTTGACGGGACGAATCGGCAAATTTTGCGACGACGTTTGCTTTATTTGGCATGTATGGCGCCTGTTCCGAATGATGTGCCGCAGGTTCGGCTTCGGCATGATCGGGTGAGCTATGGGGATTTGTGTCACTACGGTTGGAACGTCTGGAATGCTTTTAAGGGCGCGACCAATCGTTTTTATGACCAGACCGAATTGGCGGAATGGCTGAAAGCGAGCTTCGAGTCTTTGGCCAAATACAATACGAAGACGTTGCGGGCCAAGCTTCGGGCGACGGACGGAGGTTATCGCATCCGATTGATCGATAATCTGAAAGAATATATCCAAAAATAAAGAGCTGTATAAGGATGAGATATTCCCTGCACCCGGTCGGTGCAGGGAATTTTCTTTCTGTTGTCATGTAATTGCAAAATGCTGGTAAGTAGCAATATCTGAAATTGTTTGCCGGTGCAAATGCGGTGATTCGATTGCAAAAACAGGTGCAGGAAAAGCACCTGTTATTTTCGTCGCCGGACCTGCTGTTCGGGTTCGGTTAAATTATCGTATTATGGACTTAAAACAATTGAGTGAGCTGGGCGGTGAAGTGAATGTGACCGTCCGTCTGGAAGATCTCCGGCAATGGCACAAGGAGTTGACGGCAGTCGCGTCGCCGCCGTCCGTAATGCCGGTTCCGCAACACGCGGGCGAATTGTACACGCGAAAACAGACCATCGCGTTGTTGGGTGTCGATTCCTCTACGTTGTGGCGATGGGCCAAGAGCGGTTATCTTGTTCCCGTGGAGTACGGCGGGCAGCGCCGTTATCGCGTGGCGGATGTGCAACGGATTCTAAACGGAGACAGCTATGCCCGCTAAAACAGTGAAAAGAGAAAGCCCCTACCTGCGCGTGGGAACGACCATCTACAAGCGGGTCCGGCAGCCGTTGAGCAGCGGCCGGAGCGTCGAGACGCTCATCCCGTGGAATGTCGAGACCTTGCGTCAGGACTACGGGAAAAGCTATCTGGCCTGCATTCCGAAATACGACGGCTTTTGCACGGTTCCCGACCACACGAACTACCGCCGGGAGATCGACGGTTTCCTGAACCGTTACGAGCCGATTCCCTTTCAGCCCGCCGATGGCATCTTTCCGCACATCCACGACTTTTTCGCTCATATCTTCGGCGAGCAGGTCGAACTGGGGTACGATTATCTGCAACTGCTCTACCTGCGCCCCTTGCAACGGCTGCCGGTATTGTTGCTGGTGTCGGATGAACGCAACACGGGAAAGACGACCTTTCTCAATCTCTTAAAGTCGATCTTCGGCGGAAACGTTACCTTCAATACCAACGAAGATTTCCGTTCGCAATTCAATGACGACTGGATGGGCAAACTGCTGATCTGCGTGGACGAGGTGCTGCTCAACCGCCGCGAAGATTCCGAGAGGATCAAGAACCTATCGACTGCACGCAGCTACAAGGCTGAGGCGAAAGGCCGCGACCGCCGGGAGGTGGAGTTTTTCGGCAAGTTCGTCCTCTGCTCCAACAACGAGCGCAATCCCGTCCTGATCGAGGCTGCGGAAACCCGCTACTGGGTGCGGCGCGTGCCGCCGCTCCCGTATGACGATCAACACCTGCTGGCCAAAATGCGAGCCGAGATACCGGGGCTGCTCTTCTATCTGCAACAACGTATGCTCTCGTCACATGAAGAGAGCCGTATGTGGTTCGCGCCCCGGCTGCTGGTCACCGATGCCTTGCGGCGGATCATACACTACAACCGCAGCAAGACCGAAACCGAAATGCTGTCGATTATTCGCGATATCATGGATGCCGAGAACCTTGCGGAGTATCGGTTCGACGTGAGCGATATGGTCAATATGCTGGAGATACGCGGCATCCGTGTTGACCATCCCACCGTGCGGCGGATTCTTGCCGAAAATTGGCAGCTGCGACCCGCACCACCGACTTACTACCAACGCTATACGATTACCTACAACGGCGAAACGCAGCGGCAGGACAGCAAGACGGCACGGGTCTATACCGTCACGCGGGAACAACTCGGCGGATTGCTGGACGATGCTGCGATGTAAGAATGTTGAAAAAAGGAAGTAGCTTTCTTATTTTCATAATCTTACATCTCTTACAAATCCTCTTACAAAGTCTTACGGGTTCTTTCGGACTTACAGCGCCGGATGCCGTGTAAGAGATATGTAAGACGCCAACCTTTTCTTTCACTGGATTTTACACTTTTTCTCAACAAATTTACGGAAAAAATGACTGTCATACCATACAGCAACCGGATTTCCATCCGTGATTTTCTCGCCTGGCGCGGGATTCAGCCCAAATACGAACGCAACGGCTACGGTATGTATCTTTCACCCTTTGCGTGAAGAGCGTACACCGAGTTTCAAAGTGGACTATGTGCAAAATCTCTGGTACGACTTCGGATTGGGAGAGGGCGGCACGCTGCGCACCCTCGTGATGCGGTTGGAGCGGTGCGACAGCCGCGAGGCGATCCGACGGCTGCAAAACGGTGAAAAAAGGGACGCCGGTTCCGTTTCTCTTTCACCGGGTGTTGGCGAGCGTCCAGCTGCCGGAGGTCCCTTGCCGGTCTTGCGTCCGGCCGCCGTCCCCGCGCTCCGGATCCTCTCCGACGCTCCGCTTCGTCATCCGGCATTGGTCGGTTATCTCTCTTCGCGCGGCATCGTCCCGTCTGTTGCCGCGGCATTCTGCCGCGAGGTTCGCTACGAGGTAAACGGCCGCGCCTTTTTCGCCGTCGGGTTCCGCAACGATGCCGGAGGGTGGGAGCTCCGCTCCGAGCGGTTCAAAGGCGGCTCCTCGCCCAAACACATCACCACCCTCGACAACCGTTCCGACACGGTGATCGCTTTCGAGGGATTTATGGATTTTCTCGCTTATCTCTCGCTGAAACATCCCGAACGACTGCACATCGACGCCGCGGTTCTAAACTCGGTCGTCAACCTGCCCAAAGCCGTACCGTTTCTCTCCCGGCATCCGGTGATTCACGCCTTCTTCGACAACGACGAGGCAGGGCGTAAAACGACCGCCGATCTGATCCGTCTTTGCCCCCGCAGCGAGGTAATCGACCAAAGGTATTTTTACAGCGGGCACAAGGACGTAAACGATTATCTGATCGCCCGCATAAAAGGCCATGCGGAAAAACTTCCAGCCACAAAAAACATCTCCGAAACAAAGGCTGTTCAGGCTCTTCGGAATAATCTGCAAGCCCTGAAAGCGGAAACGGCGGAAATTGAACCACCGCGTCGGAAAGGGGTAAAGATTTAAGGAAGGCAAGGTTGTGTTTTCGTAAACGAAAACTCCGCCTTCCCCGCTGGCCGGCGTAAAATCCCGATGGTCTGAACAAAAAAATGCTTACAACCCACTTATCATGGAAACACCGAAAAAAACATACAGCAAACAGGGCGGTCGGCCGAAAGTCGGCATCGGCCGCATCCGTAAATACGTCGTCAGCACGCGGCTCAGTCCCGAGCGGAAACTCCGCTTTTCGGCCCTCTGCCGCGAAGCAGGACAACCGCCAGCCGAAGTCCTGCGCCAGCTGATCGACCGAGGAACGGTAAGAGCACGGATCACCCGCGAACAACTGGATTTCATGGCCCAACTGAAAGGCGTCGCCCGAAATCTGAACCAGCTGACCCGGCTGGCCAATGTCAAAGGTCTGGCGGCTGTCAGGGCACGGCATGCGGCGATCGTCACGGCTATCGAAAAACTCCTGAAGCAGATATGCGATGGTCGGTAAGGTAATATCCGCTTCGTCCTTTTCGGGGACGGTGGGTTATGTGATGAAAGAGGAATCCCGGATACTGGAAGCCGAAGGCATTATGCCTCCGGAAGTAAAGGATATGGTGCAGGACTTCAAAGACCAGACCTTATTGAACCCACGGCTAAAAAACACCGTCGGGCATATCTCCCTGTCTTTTTCACCCAAGGACGCTCCGCGGATGACCGACGCCCTGATGACGCGGATCGCGAAGGAGTATATGCAGAAGATGGGCATCACCGATACGCAGTATCTCTTGGTTCGCCATCTCGACCAGCCCCATCCGCACTGTCATCTGGTTTACAACCGGGTCGGGAACAACGGGCAGACCATTTCGGACAAGAACATCAAGATCCGCAACGCCAAGGTCTGCCGGGAGCTGACCGAGAAATACGGGCTATACCTCGCACCGGGTAAAGAGGAAGTGCGTCGGGAACAGCTGCGCGAACCGGACAAGAGCCAATACGAAATCTACGATGCGATCGAAGGCAGCCTGCCCAAGTGCAAAAACTGGAACGAGCTGGAACGTAAGTTAAAAGATCAAGGTATTACGATGCGCTACAAATATTGCGGAAATACCGACCGCAAACAAGGGGTTTTGTTCTCGAAAAACGGCTTCGAGTTCTCCGGCTCGAAGATCGACAGGGCATTCAGCTTTACGAAACTCGACAACCGCTTCAACCATATTCAACAGCAGACCCAGCACCGGGCCACGCTCCTCGGAAACCTCTCGACGGCGGCAGGCAATTACCGTTCGGCATTTGCAGGGCTGTTCGGCGATATGGGTAGCGGCGGCACGCGCGAAGAACCGCCGTCGGTAAACCTCGGAAAGGCAGGCGGGATTCCGCTGCCGCCGGCCAGTTCGCCCGTCGGAGTGTCCGCCGAGCAGTTACAGCGCAAGCCGGGAGAAAGTCCCGAAGAGCATATAGCACGAATCACGGCGCTGCTCAACGCCGCGGCCGAGGCGATGGCCATAGCCGCGATGGAACGTCGCCGCAGACTCGAAGAACAGAAAAGAAGAGCCAAAATGAAACTGTAACCGAATTAGAAAATCTTAAAAATCATGAACAATGAAAATAAGATCGACCTCTCGATCGAGATGTACGAAGACCTCAAAGAAACGCTTGTCAAAGCCATCAAAAACGCCAAAGCAGGCGGCGCAGGAAACGCGGGTTTGGAGAATGTACAACTGGAACGGATCGAGCGACTGATAGAGGCCGCGGAACTTTCGCAGGGACAGATTGCACAGCTACTCGAACAACTGCGTAAACGGATAACATTGCCTGAAGTGCAAAACGGACGAGAGCAAGCGATGGCTGACAAATATAATACGCTGCTGACACAGTTAGCTGGGAGACTGGAGGTGATCGACAAGGAGAATAGGCAGACGCGTACGTTGATCGAGCAGGTAGGACAAGCCGTCGAAGCAGCGGCAATGCCCGAAAACCTGCCTGTGCAGGAACACCGCCACATCTATACGCTCGACATTAAATCCTCGAAAACATTTCTGACGATGTTCGCCATGCTTGGATGTATTTTCCTGCAAGCTGCATTCATCTACCGAATCTCGGAGAACAATCGGCGGTTGGCCGTGAACGACCTGAAATACCGTTACGTGAAGATGTGCGGGAAAATCGGCGAAAAGGAGTTGACGGAGTTGGAAACGGTATTCCGGGATGAGCAATACACAGCCATACGCGATACCGTCCGAAACCAAGTCGAACGCTACGAAGAAGCCGTAAGGCGGCGGGCCGAACAATTAGAGCGGGCGACCATTAAGGAGCGGAAAGCAAAAAGACTGCTCGACGATGTGAAGAGATTAAGAGGGGAATAATGTTGTCACGAATAATATTCCTGCCATGTCAGTTATAAAAAAGAGGCCAATTTGAAAGTTACCAAAACAGGATAATGATCCGAAGCTTTTGCAGCGGCATAATCTACTTCATGAGAAATTACTTCGAAAGCAGACCCGGGAGTATACATCAGATAATCAATCGTTTTCCCTCCATCGTCGTCGGTCGTCAGCTCCGAGCAAGAGTTGCCCACGTCAAACCTGGATGCCAATAATTGAATCGGAGCCTCCTCCGGCCGGGCATTCATATCTCCGCCCAAAATAATCGGAATATTGATATGCTCCGTTAAGCGAAGTATTTCTCTAATTTGCGCTATCCGCAAAGAATCATCGGCTTTGTGATCAAGATGCGTCGTGGCAAAACAGATGTCATGTCCCTGCTTACGAATCCGGACATATCCAAAAGACCTCATGTAATCTCGTCCCGGTATTCCCAATCTGAAACTACGCTCTTCCAGAATCGGGTATTTCGAGAGGATGACATTCCCATAATCCCCTCCGGTACGAATGTCGAGTGCATGAATGAAGGCGTGATATTTCAAGCCCGTCATCTCGGCCAATACGGCTGGTGTGTCGCCGGGATTTAGTTCAGTAAAACGTTCAACTTCCTGCAAAGCTACCAAATCCGGATTGTTGCGACGAATTGCATCGGCAATGGCTTCGATTCCGGCATTACGCCCGCTATAAGTATTATAGGTCATTGTTCGCAGGACAATCTCCTTCTGAGAACAGCCGTTTGCAATTGTGACCCCAAATAGTATAAAAAGAATTTTTTTCATCTATATTACTTTTTTTTCGTTACGCACAGCGCAAGGATGAACGACAGCGCCGAAGCCGCGATCCAGAAGACGATCGCCGTATCGAAATCGTAGGTCGTGACACCGTCGGTGACCGTCTTGCCCGAATTGATGAGCCAACCGCTGACGATGTCCTGCAACCCGGCGCCGACGTAGCTGGCCATTCCGACGATTCCGAGTGCCGCCCCCGTGGCTTCGCGCGGCACGATGTCGATGGCCATCAGCCCGCCCAGGAAGCAGATCAGCACCCCGATGGCCATGCCGAACAACACCATGCTCAACAGGTTGACGAACATGCCGTCGCCCGAGTAGAGGAACAGGCACAGCGCGACGGTGTTCAGCACGCCGAAACCGAAGGCCAGCACATTGCGGCGTCCGTGAAACAGCGTATCGGACAACCAGCCCGAAAAGACCGTCCCGACGATGCCCAGCAGTGCGTTGACCGAAATGACCTGCGTGGCCGTGGCCAGCGAATATCCCTTGACCTCTTGCAGGAACAGCACGCCCCAGCCGTTGATGGCGTAGCGCGAGACGTACATGAAGGCGCTCGACAACGCCAGCACCCAGACGAAGGGGTTGCGGATGACCGAACGCTGGAGTTCGGAGGTGGACCCGTGGTCGTGGCTTTGCTCGGGAGACTCCTCGCCGGTCAGCACCTCTATCGGAGGCAGGCCCTTCGATTCGGGGGTGTCATGCAATAGGAAAACGATCACCAGCACGCCCAACACCCCGGCCACCGACGACCCGACGAAGCCCCACTGCCAGCCGAAGATGCCGACGACGGCCCCGACGAAGAGAAACGAAAGGAACTCGCCGAGGTTGTGGCTGGCGCTGAAAAATCCGTAGTAGGTGCCGCGCTTGCTCAGAGGATACCAGCGCGAGAGGGCGATGATCGCCGGGGGCGCGCCCATCGACTGCGACCACCCGTTGATGCCCCACATCACGGCGAAGGCGATGAAGAGCGTCATGTTGCCGACCAGGCCCCCGCCGTTGGCGAAGCCCAGCGCCCCGACCAGCAGGTTGGCGACGGCCGAGACGCACAGTCCGGCCGCCATGAAGCGCTTGATGTTGCTGTGGTCGGAGAGAAAGCCGTTGACGAATTTGCCGATGGCGTAGGCGAACAGCAGCGCCGAGCCGATGATGCCCAGCTGCGTGGCGTCGAGAGCCCCGCTTTCGAGGATCGGCTTCTTGACCACATTGAGGCTCGTGCGGCAGACGTAATAGAGGCTGTAACCGACCGTGCCGGCGATGAAGCTCTGGAAACGCAGCTTCTTGTAGAGTTTCATGCGCGCCGCGTCGTCGCCCGTGAAAGGCGCAGAAGGCCCGCTTTTGCGAAAGTAGGAAAGAATCGGCATGAATATCGTTTATGAAAATAAGCCTGCACCGGAAGATTGTTTCCAGTGCAGGCTTATTCGTTTTATCTTAACGCTTTACGACACATATATCATCAAGGAACCAGCGCGTAAAGCCGCCTTCGGCCGCTTCGCTCGTGAAACGCAATTGCGTGGCGGAGGTCGCTCCGTTCACCAGGAATCGGAAATCCGAGAAACTCTGATAGTTCATACCCGATATCACCTTTGAAGTTTCGCCGTCGATTGTGCCGCCACCGATCACTTCGACCTTGAAGCTGGTCATATCACCCTCCTTGTCGGCGGCATCGGCCATCATCGACCCTGTCTTATAGGCCATTGCTTTCAACGACACTTCGATATCCGTCGCTTCGGTCAACGCCGAAAGAGCAGGAGTGGTCAACTGACCGACTTGGCAGGAAAGGGCATTGGGCAGCGTTGCCTGGAACGGTGCATGGCCGATCTGGACGTAACCCGGACGGGCACTCACGTTCTCTCCGGTCAAGCCGCCTTTTTCCGCTTCGTTCCAAATCGAAATGTCATTGCCCGAGAAGACGTTCATATTGACCAGTTTATCACTTCCCAGCAAGTAATCTACACCACCGTAGATCCGATCGAAACCTTCGGTATAAATTGCTCCGGCGGGGAAAGTCGTCAAATCGGATGAAGGCTGGTCGAGTACTATCGCAGCGTGCAGACGACCTTCGCCACCTTCCGTAGCCTTCGTATCGCCGCCTATGCGGATGTCCTCTTTTTGCATGATGCGGATATAAAGCGTAGAGCCTTTTCTAAGCGTTTCGTGCAGTGTCACCGGCACAGAGAAGAAATGCGGAACGTTACGCTTGCCCGAAGGAATCAGCAAATCGCCGCATGTTTCCCATAGCGTGTTGTCGGTTGAACTTTGCACGGTGTAGTTGCGCGGAGCATAATTCGTTCCCGTAACGCTGCATGAGAGCCACAACGTCCCGGAAACCGTTGCTGCAATCGGATAGGTTAACAATACGTAAGGATAGGGGTTTCCGGTATCCCACAGCTGGAGCGAGAGGATATTGTCGAGCTTGTCTGCATTAACCCTAAAACGAACTCCATTGTTATTACCGTTCGACGATGCCTTGCTTCTGTAAAAGGTCATCGTGACGCCCGATCCGTCGTTCGGCTCCACAATCTGTTTGGCCGGCGGTGCCGAGAGGAAATTCGTCCAAGTCGACCCGTCAGACATCCGCATCGTATTATAGTACATGCCATCGGCATCCGAGGCCCCTTTGGCCTTGAACGAGAAGATATATGGCAGTCGGATACCCGAAGCGGCGCCGAAACGGTTTCCCGAAAGAGCGAAATCTTCCGCGGTGACGGGCAAGAGTACCACTTCGCCGTCCACCAGGGAGGCAATACCTGCCAGCCGGCCACTACCCGTCGGCACGGCGGCTCCGACGAACGCCGCACCCGACCATGTGTAAACCGCGTAACGTTCATTGTCTTCATCCTGGAATTCCACGCGCCCATCCATCGTAGCGGTCAACTCCGTAGCTACAGCTTGCACGGTCTCTAAGGCGACGTACATTGATTCGTAGCTCTTGGCAACATAATCGGCATGGGAGATGACAACCGGACCGAGTTGCACATTCGAGGTCCCGGTCCGCACTATGGCAGCATCGGCCGCAGGGTGCAATTCGAGTATTCCGTTCCCATCACGCGTCAGCACGGCACCTTTGACCGGAATTTCCAATTCTTCACCGAAGTCGTTCCACGAAAGCTCTTCCGTGCGGACGAGGATGCCCGAACCGGGTTCTTTGGCATCTTGTATGCCGAAGACTCCGCCAGGCAGGTTTGCTCCAATGGCAGCCGTATTGACTATTGCGCAGATCTTTTTGTCCTCCGTAATGGTATATTCGGGAGTTCCGACCGTCAGGTTCGAAGCCAACGAGCGCAGTTCAGCGATCGTCAGATAGGAGCCGTGAGCGGACTGCTTCACGAAAACCGTCAGAGTTTGCGACGGATCGTCGGTAGAGCGAATCGTCACTTCCGCGTCTCGAACAGTCGAGGTATTGGGCATAAGCGAAAGAACAATGTCGGCATTTCCCAAGCCCGTTTTCGGGGAAATGGAAAGCCATTGAGCGTCTTCGTCTTCGATGACGACCTGCCAATTGCAGTTGGCTTTAAGTGCGACCGTGAAATCCGACTCCATGGCAGGGGCGGCAATCTGCGTCTTATCGGCCCGAAGCGACGCATTCGGAAGATCGACATCTTGATTTACGCATGCTGCGGCCAATACCGGTACGAAAAGCAGTGCGAAAAACCGCCGGGCATTTGAAAATATCTTGTTCATAACAACACAGTCTTAATTGGGCATTTACTCTTTCTTGAGGTCTACGAAAACAGGCAGGTGGTCCGAGACGGTATAGACATCGATCTCCGAGAAAGTCGGAACGGCTGCTCCGAGTACTTCACAAGAAGCCTGATTGCCCGTGTAAACCAAAACGTAGTCGATGCGGGTGTTTCCCGTAGACATCGTGTAGTCATTCGAGGTGATGATTTTCCAGCTTTTGAGCAGTTCAATGAAAGCGTTCGACGTCGTCCTGTTCAGATTCAGGTCTCCAGCCAGATAGACCGGCTTGTCCGACGTCTGGAAGTGTTCTGCGGCATATTCATTCAACCGCGTGGCAGCCGCCGTACGGTTAACCTCCGATTTGTGACAGAAGTGCGTGGCGATGAAGATGAAACGCTCGAATTCGGCTACCAGGGCGATGCGGGCTTCGGTTCGATCGGGGTTCGGCAAGGAAAGTATTTCGGTCGAGAGAGGCTCTTCGCGCGAGAGAATCCCGTTGCCGTACTGCCCTCCCCGCTGGTCGATGGCACGACCGAACGTAGCATACATTCCCGTACGATTCGCCAGTTCCCGAATCTGCGAGACAGGATGCCAAGAGGTCTTTTCATCCAGTTCCTGAAGCGCAATGGCATCGGGTGCCACAAGGCTGATGACCTTGGCCGTCATGTCGTAGTGCGCCCGATCATAGGCCGGATTCTGTGTAATAGGCCCTTCGCAGCGATGAGTATTGTAGGTTGCCAGGCGCAGGGAGTTATCCAGCCGGTCGTAACCATCGACATAAGGATTCGAACCGCCATTCCCGGAAGCGAATCCGAGATCAAAATCGGAATTGTCCCCTTCCAGATCGTGGCAGGCGGATGCACCTACTGCCAAGCAGAATAACAAGGCTATCGTTTTCAATGTTTTCATTTCGATTCGTTTTTAGATTAAAAAGGCAGTCCGTCATTCCATCCGGGATTCTGTGAAATAGCGCCCTGCGTAAGCACCCGATCATCGGTCGGAATGGGGTAAAGATAATCGCGCTCTTCGTTCCAGATACGTTGCTGTGTACTATGAGCCAAAACATTGCCGCTCGTTTCTCCGCTCAGAACGATATCCGACCCTAATTTAAGGTAAAGTACGTCGGCGCTGTTTCCCGGAGCCTTCTCGGTATCGTATATGCAAACGTCAACCGACCCGTTCCCGTCAAGATCGTACTCGCCCGTACCGGGAAAGTAAAGCCCTTCGATAGGTTTTTCGAAACGTTTGCCTTCTTTCCAACGCATAATGTCCCAATAACGAAGTCCCTCCATCGGAGTTTCAAGCGTCCGCTCGCGGCGGATTTCCAGAATGACCCCCTTGTTGGCTCCGGTCACGTTGGCATATCCCGTTTCGGATGAGGAGAGATAAGGATCAGGATGCGCATTCGCTTCTTCCATGTCGAGGTCGGGTAACCCGGCACGAACACGCAACGGCCGGATCGTATTGTCAAGGTCCGCCTGTTTCAATGTTCCCAATTCGGCCTTGGCTTCGGCATAGTTCAGCAGCACCTCCGCCAACCTGAAAAGAGGCATATCGTTGGTCGAGGCTTTGTTTGCGTCATATCTCTCTTCGGTGAGATATTTGATAAGCTGATATCCGGTCGTCGAGCGCGAAAGGTCCGGGGCCAGTTCCTTGCTGCCGCCGATTCGTTTGTACCCCGGAGTGCGGAGTGTCTGCGCCATGCGCAAATCGCGGTTCTTGCACTCTTCGACAAATGTCTTGGTAGCATAGTCCGCCTGATCCGTGTAGCGTGATCCGTCGCGCATAAGGTACATGTTGACCACGTTGCGCGTCATGCCGGGACGTCCCATCGTCGCACCCGTAAGGTGCCCGTTGACATCGTGCGTCATACCGCTGATGGCCGACGTATAGGCCCGCGCCAGAATGATCTCTGTTCCAATGGCATTCTGAGATGTGAAAAGATCCTGATAAGGCGTGCTGCCACTCGTGTAAATCGAATAGGGCCCGGTCAAGAAAGGCTCCGAAGCATTGACGCACGCCTGAAGAAACTCTTCATATCCGTCGAGTCCGTGATATTTCCGGAATGTCCCTTCGAATAACGCGATACGCGACTTCAAAGCGCGAGCCGTCCATCGGGTTACGCGGTAGACATTCTGCACCTCGGGCAGATTGGCGATGGCGAAATCCACATCCTCCATTACTTTCTCCATAACCGACTCGCGCGGATCACGCCCTTCGTACAGTTCTTCTTCATCCGAACCCAGCGGACGGTCCACCCAAGGCACATCGCCATAGCGTTTGACCTTCTCGAAGTAGAAATAGGCCCGGAAAAAGCGGGTCAGGCCCTCGTATTCAAGTCGCACGGACTCATCCTCGACTTGCGATGCACGTGAAAGGAAGAAATTCATTTCACGCAACTTTTTCCAGTTCCAGTTACCGTCGGTCGGCATGGGCTTGCGCACTCCCGATATTTCGTCGGCCAGCACATCGCGCACGATAACATCGTAAGGCTCGCTATAAATACCCTCGGCGGACGGGAAGACGGTGTAGTAATTGTTCGTCCAAAGCTCGCAGTCGGTCTCCGTCTTGAAATAGGTATCCGGGGAGAGACGGTCTTTCGGCTGATAGTCGAGCATGTCCTCGCACGATATACAGGCTATAGCTGCGGAGAGGAACAACGCATTGATGATCGTATGTTTCATGGTCGTATGTTTAGAATGTCAGGTTGACGCCGAAAGCAAAGGTTTTGTACCACGGATAGGCGTCCGAATTTCCGCTGTTGGTAGTCGCTTGCTCCGGATCGATAAAATCGCTGTGCAATTTCGTAAAGTAGAACAGATTTTCACCGCTGAAATAGATGCGGCATTTCGAAAGTCCTACTTTTGATATCCATCGTTCGGGCAAACTATACCCAATAGTAAGATTTTTCAGGCGACAATAAGCCAGATTTTGCAGGTAACGATCGTTGACGTTGCGCATTGAGTGCTTGGAATCGCGGGCCGAATAAGCACGGGCGCGGGGGAAATAGGCGTCGGGATTCTCTTCACTCCAAACATCGGACATGAAATTGCGCGGAATGAACGATGCGAACGGACGGACATAGGGGCCCCAGAATTTGATGTTGTCGTTGGCAGGATACCAGTCTCGACGTCCTACGCCCTGAAAGAAGGCCGAAATGTCGAATCCGCACCATTCGAATGACAGGTTCAGACCATAGGTATAACGAGGGGTGCTGTTTCCGATTTTCACACGGTCACCCGGATTATCGAGCGTACCTGCCCCCTCATTTACGGCATTGTCGCCGTTCAAATCGAGATATTTCATATCGCCGGCTTGAATCCCTCGTCCGTATTCGCCCGCATCAGTGCGAAAATAGTCGTAGCAGACTTCGGTCAGATCGATCCGGGAGGCATATTCCTGGGCTTCGGCGGTCGTCCGGAACAAACCGCCTATACGGTATCCCCATATTTCGCCCACTTCTTTGCCTACGTAGGGATCGCTCAAAATTCCCGAAGGGTTATCCACTTTGGTGTACTTGGCCGTATAATCAGCCAAGGTCGCCGTCACAGCGTAATGGAAAGGACGTCCGGCGACCTTGAACGAATCCCGCCAGCCGAGTGCCAGTTCCCATCCTTTGGTACGGATGTCATTGGCATTGACCATAGGCTCATCAGCACCATAAATCGACGGCAGCGATTTTCCTTGAGTCAGGATGCCTTTTACATCGCGGATATAGGCATCGAACGTAAGGTTCAAGCGCGAACGCAGCATATTCAAATCAATACCGATATTCTTGTGTACCACTTTCTCCCAGGTGAGATTGCCCGCCACCGGATCGTCTGCATAGGCATAAGCGCCCCCGCTGACCTTGTCGAACGTGTAGTTGCCCATTACTTTTTGCGTGTTAACGCTCTGTATGTAATCGTACGATCCTACATCCTGGTTACCCAGCGTACCGTAAGAGGCCCGAATTTTAAGGTTGTCGATTACGCTGCGGACCGGCTCGAAGAATTTCTCTTCGCTGATCCTGTACCCCAGCGAAAACGACGGAAAGAATCCGAAGCGATCCCCGCGGGGGAACTTCGACGATCCGTCATAACGGCCGTCTACCTCGAACAAATAGCGTCCCTTATAGTTGTAGGCTGCTCGATAGAAGACGCCTACGGTTGCACGTTCGTCGCGGCCTCCGATAAGTTCGGGGATTTCACCCACTGCGAGATTAAAATCCGAGAGATCCTTAGTCAGCAGATCTTCACGTGTAACTTTCAGATCTCGATGGCGGCGTGTCTCGTAGTTGAAACCTCCGATCACCTCCAGGTTGTGTCCGTTCCAATCGTTTTTGTAGGTGGCGAACGCATTCGCCGTATAGAAATTCTGATCGTAGACTACCTCCCGATAAGAGTCGGAGTAATTGGTTGTCATCGTCTCCACCTCACCCGGGTATTTCGAATACTGTACATCCATCTCCCGGTAGTCATTGCGCAGGTACCCTTTCTTATAACCGAAATCGGCCTGTGCCGTCAGATTTTTATGAATTTTGAAGATGAAATCGAATTTGGTGGCCATTTCCTGAGTCAGATTGTGGCCTCCGGTACCTCCCTGTTGCATCATAGCGACCCATCCGTCCGACGGGAAGTGCGTCGAAGAGTAAGTCAGAGAAGTATAAGCCACAGACGTTCCGTCGGGATTCATCGGAACGAAACTGGCCAGACAGTGCATTCCCGGACGGCGCCAGTTGGTCGATTCGCTCTCCACTCCCGAATAAGTATAGCGGCCGCTAAACATGCGTGTGGAATTCTTAATTTCGAGCCACGGGCGCACCTCGAACGAAAGGTTCGAACGGATATTGTACGATTTATAGCCGTCGTCTCCGAGTTTCTGTACTCCGTCCTGCGAATAATACCGGCCGCTGACGAGATAAGACATCTTGTCACTGCCACCCGAAATGCTGATATTGTGATCGGTCGTGGGACGGCTCATGTCGTAGAGGTAGTTGTACCAGTCGAAGTTGGCCAAGTAGACGTAGTTTTCGCGTCCAAAGCGGTTGTTGATGATGACCCACGGACGATCGGGATGTTCGGTCTTGTCGTTACGCCGTTCCCACATGGCCTGATAGTCGGCCTGGGTGTAATTGGTATAACGTACGCCGCGACCCGACTCCATGAAGAAATCGGCGATGCCGGCCGAATAATAGCCGCGAGTCTCGTAATCGGTAGAGGTCGTCGGCGCCGAGAAAGCGAAATAGCCATCGTAGGATACCGTTGCTTTCTGATTCCGGCTACCGCTCTTCGTGGTGATCAGAATCACGCCGAAAGCGGCTTTTGCACCGTAGATGGCAGCCGAGGCCGCATCTTTCAGCACGGAAATCGTTTCGATGTCGTTGGCGTTGATGCGGTCGGGATAACTCTCCACGCCATCGACAAGAATCAGCGGACTGCCGCCGTTGGGCGAACCCGTGCCGCGAATCTGGAAACTGGCTCCTGCACCGGGCTTGCCCGAAGAAACCGTCACGTTGAGATTGGGAACCATACCCTGCAAAGCCTGTCCGAGATTGGCGACCGGGCGATTTTCCAACTCTTTCGACGTGACCTGTGCTACTGCGCCGGTCAGATTCGCTTTTTTCTGGGTGCCGTAACCTACGACGACCACATCGTCGATTAGGGTATCATCCTCGGCTAATACGACATCGTAAACATCTTTCGAGGCAAGTACGCTGAACTCTTGGTCGGCATAACCCATGAACGAAACAACGACCGTGGCCCCTGTCGCGACATTGTGCAGGGAAAACGAACCGTTGTCGGTTGTAGTAACACCGATGGTCGTGCCTTTCACAATGACACTGGCACCGGGGATCGGTTGTCCCGAAGCGTCGGTCACTCGACCGGAGACCGATACGACAGACTGTGAGGTCTGTGCGGCGACCGGACTAACCGCAAAGAACGATATCAAGAGCAGTATCGCTCCGACGAGCGTCCGGAACAGCCGATGGTTTTGAAAATGTTTCATAATTTATTCAGTTAGTAGATTTACGAATTGATCCGAAATGGCATACCGGACAAAAGATAAGTCCCGCCACGACATTTCGAGGCCGTTTCTGCCAATACTCAATAGTCCAGTTCCACGACGACAGGGAAATGATCCGAAGGCGTGTGTGCCCGGTATTTTCCCGCCGTGTCAGTCGGAACTCGATAAGTGTCGGTCAGAATGCCGTAGCGCAACGGCCGGAAACCGGGTGTTATGAAAACGTGATCGATACGCCGGAAAGTCTTCACATCGGGATCGAACCAATTTTCCGTGCCAGTGGTTGCCAGCCTGATCGGCGCCGCATCGTAAGCGTCGCCAAGTATTCCGGATTCACACAGCAGCGCATGGCAGTCACTCGTTTCGCCCACGTTGAAATCTCCCGTGAGAACGACACGTTCACCGCGGCACATCTCCCGGATCTTGTCCAATACCAACCGACAGCTTTCTATCTGTGAACGCTGACCTTTGTGATCGGTATGCAACGTGAAAAACCAGAACCGTTTGCGGCTTTTCCTGTCGAGAAACCGGCCCCAAGTGCAAATGCGTACGTAAGCAGCGTCCCAGCCTTTGACAGGCCGGGTGGAATCTTCAGCCAGCCAAAAGTGTCCAGAGTCAAGGAGCCGGAACCGGTCGCGCTTGTAGAGAATCGGAGCGTATTCGCCTTTTTCAACACCGTCGTCACGTCCCACACCGATATAATCATAATCGGGCAAAACCGCAAGCAGGTCCAGCAGTTGGCCATGAAGCACCTCCTGCGCACCGAAAATGTCGAAATCGTGGAAACGGACGAGATCGGCGATGACGGGGCATCGTTGCGCCCATCCGTCTCCCTGAGCCGCATCTTTCGGATTGGCGTTTCGGAGGTTGTAACTGGCTACGGTGAGAGTTTGTGCTCCGGCGAACATTCCCGATGCCAATAACAGAAATAGTCCAAGTATCCGTTTCATAGCTCAGTCGTTTCCGGTACGGAATCTCCGGGCGTCTCGACCTCCGGATCGTAGACGGCAACCCCGACGTGCGAGTCGGCACAGCCGTAGTAAAGATACCATTTGGATTTGTAATAAACCAATCCTTCAATGAAGACCGTACCGTCTTTATACTGCCCGCTCTTCTCGAAATCATCCACCGGACGGAAGAACGGCACGTCAAGACGCCCGAGTACCTTTCCCGGATCCTCCGAGTCGAACAAAAGCTGTCCTGCGGAATAAGTCCCTGCCGGATAACGCATGTCGCGGTGGGCGTCAACCCGGTTCTTACCGTTGTAAAGCAAAAGGATGCCTTTATCGGTCAGCACAGCCGGAGGACCGCATTCGGTCAGCGCACTATCGAAATAGCCATTCCGCGGATAGACCACGCCTTTCAGTTCTCCGTTTTCATCCAATTCCGGAGTCCAGTTGATCAGGTCATCCGACGTGGCAATATTGATCATCCGTTCACCCCAATACATCAGATATTTACCGTTTACGCGCGAGATGACGAGTTTATCGCCGTCGAGTTTGGTTACGATCGATCCCGATTTGCTCTTCAAATCGAGGAAACGCCCTGAGTAAGCTTTCTGAAAAGCGTAGCCGTGTTTCGTCCAATTCACCAAATCTCGCGACGTAGCCACACAGAGCCGCGGAATCCGGCGGTTCCACGATGTGTAAAGCATTACATAGGTGCCATCTTCGGTTACGGCAATGCGCGGATCTTCACATCCGCCCGGCCAATCGTACGACTTCAAGGCATCCTCTGTCGGGAAAAGTACCGGATCATGCCGGAGTTCCATCGTTACGCCGTCCTCGCTTTGCGCCAAACCTATGCGCGAAGTGCGTTTGCCGATACCCGTCGCCGAATTATCCTCGGCACGGAAAAGCACGCAGATCTTTCCGTCCTTGACGGTTGCCGCCGGATTGAACGTATCGCTTTCCATCCATCCGACAGAATCCTTGCGCATCGGACAGAAAAATTTGACTCGCGGATCAGGCTGGATAACGGGATTAACCTCTGCGGGACGGACGAATCCGCCCAAGGCCCATTCCGGCAACCTATTTCCGTCTGTGGCGCTTTCCGTTCCGGAACGCCCCGCACCTCCGCAGCCGGAAACCATGATCCCGGCCATTAGGAGCAAAATGACATTGAATGATTTCCTCATAATGGTTAATTTAGGTTTTGCAAAAATAGACAACCGTCGGGATAACATAGTTCTCTATTCTTCAGAAAACGTATTCTACGCTTTTGAAAAAGGTCCTCTCTGTTCCGAAAAAAGTTCTGTCTCGATTTTCCCGGGAGGCAAAATTTTGTTTTCCCGGTCCGGCTCGTTATCTTAGCAATATGAAACAGCTGAAATATCCGTTACTCATTCTGACATTCTGCCTGACGGGCTTGGCCACTCATGCGGGGGAACAATATATGCTCGAACGATTGTCCAATGAGAACGGATTGTCGAACAATTCCGTAAACTGTTTCTGCGAAGATTCGCGCCACCGGCTTTGGGTAGGAACCTGGGACGGGCTGAATGTCTACGACGGACGGACGTTCCGAATCTACCGGCATAAGCGGAATTCCCCAGGAAGCATCGGCAACAATGTTGTCCGGCAAATTATTGAACAGGATTCGCTTACGATATGGGTAGTGACGAACGATTGTGTGAGTCGCTGGGATGAACGAACACAACTTTTCACCAACTATCGCCCCGGGTACGAAAACATTTCGCCGAAAGGAACATTATCGTGCCTGATGGGAAAAACCTCCCGGCAGGAGATGCTGGTCTGTGTGAAACAGCAGGGATTCTATCTTTATCGGACAGAAGACAAAGAATCTCAGTTCGTTCCGGTCCGCGGAGGCGATTCTGCGGTGCTATCCATGCTGCTCGACGATACCGACCGCATCTATCTGCTAACCGAATCGCGGGAGATCCGGTGCTACCGATTGCTGCTCGACGAGAGCGGTAAGATTCCCGTTCTCACAGAGGAGTCCCCCCTGGAAACGGAACGTCCGGTGTCGGACATGGTCTTAGCCGGGAATATGCTGGTGATAAATTACGGGAAGACATTGGAAACGGTAGATCTTCGTACGCGAGAACGACTCTCGATCGAAACCGGATTGCCGCAGATCGGACGAATCGCTTATCGAAACGGATCGCTTTTTCTCACGGATCGAAACGGAGACCGACTCGTCCGTTACAATCTGCATACGAGGCGTACCGAGTCCATCGATGCGTTTCCTTCCCGAACGGCAGTGTTTTCGCTCTATGCCGGATCTCAGGAGATCGTTTGGGTAGGAACCGACGGGCGGGGGCTGTTGAAGATTTTCGAATATACCTCACCTTTCCGAACGGTTCATACCGCCTATCCGGTCCGTTGTTTTGCCCGACGGGACGATGGTACGATACTGGTAGGGACGAAAGGCGAAGGGATCAGATTGTTCGACAAACGCACACGAATGATTACAGGAGAGATTACCACGGCACAGGGACTGATCTCCAATACCGTTTACAGTATGCGCAAGAACAGCCGCGGAGATATCTTCATCGGGACAGAAGGCAAGGGAATCAACTATTTGCCGCGCGGGAAAGATATTCCGAGCCGATTGTACCTTCCGGCGGACGATTTTTCTGTCAAGTCGATATACAGCCTCGCTTTCAGCCATGGCGACTCGCTCCTGTGGGCCGGGACCTCGGGTTCGGGCTTAATCCGCATTCGCGTGGAATACCACCCAAGGAAAGGATACGTCGCCCGCGACATCCGGCAGTACAAAGCTTCGGGAGCCCATGCCGCTCTGGGCAGCAACATTATTTATTCCATCGTCCGCGGCACCGATCCCAATATACTCTGGCTCGGGACCCGCGGTGGCGGTGTCGTGCGGTTTGACACCCGTTGGGAGCGATTCGAAAATACCGATGACCCGGCAGAGACCGCAGGAGAAAAAAATAGAGACATTCTTTCGCTGATCCAAGGAGCAGACGGCGGGTTGTGGGCCGGAACCAGTTACGGATTGAATCGGTTGGCGGAAAAAGATGGACAGATGCGGATCACGGGATTCCCGGGTGAAAATGAACTGGGAGATCCGGCGGTTCACGGTATCGTGGAAGATTTGGCCGGTAATTTATGGATTAGTACAGGCAACGGCATAACTTGCATTGACCGGCTTTCCGGAAAGACAATTCAGTACACATCTCGCAATGGTTTGCAAAACGATGAGTTTTCGGATGGAGCCTATTTCCGAGATAATGAAATGGATGTCTTTTTCGGGGGTGTGGCAGGTTTCAGCTATTTCAATCCGGAAGAAATGCGCCTGCGTAATTTTGAGCCCGAAATCAGGCTTGCCGGCTTGCGGATCAACAACAAGGAGTTGAATGTTTATGATCGGGTGAAAACGAACGTGCTGAACTTAGCCTACGACGAAGCCCATGTGTCGTTAACATTTTGTGTCGGCGATCTGATCAACAATGAAAACTGCGTATTCGCATATCGAATCGCCGATTTTTCAGATGCATGGATCTACAATGGAAGCAACCCCACCGTTTCCATCACCCGACTGCCGCCGGGGCGTTACCAGCTCGAGGTGCGCTATACAAACGGAGACCGTGTGTGGAGTAAGTCAACGTCCATGTTCGAACTGCATGTAGGGCATCCATGGTGGTTCAGCGGGTGGGCTATTTTCGCTTATTTCGTTTTGTCGGCACTGATCACAGCGATCGTCTATTCAGTCATTCGCAACAGAATCCGGTTGAACCGGCAACTTTTGTTGGAGCATATCGAAAAACGGCAGCAACAAAAGATGCACGAATCACAACTCAACTTCTTCGAGAACATCGCTCACGAGTTCTTCACGCCGTTGACCCTGATTTACGGTCCCGCACAGCAGTTACTCGAACGAGTGGAACTGGATAACTATGCAAAGCGGTACGTGCACCTCATCAAAAATAATGCTGATCGAATGCAGCAGTTGCTCAATGAGTTGATGGAGTTCCGCAAGGCAGATTCCGGACATACGGTTCTCCGTGCAGAAACTATCAATTTGAGTTCCATGCTCAATTCCATCGTAGACAATTATACGGAGATAGCAGGTGAAAGCAGAATCGAACTATCGGTGCATATCGGTGGGACAGAACCTTTTACAACGGACCGGAATGCACTGGAAAAGATCATTTTCAATCTTCTTTCCAATGCATTCAAATATACGCCGGAAAAAGGATATATCCGAATCTGGCTCAATATGCAACCGGACGGCTCCATTCGGTTCCGTGTACGTAATTCCGGACGGGGCCTTACAGAAAAGCAGTGTGCCGAGGTATTCAACAGGTTCCGGATTTTCGAACATACCCAACAACGCCATGCCATAAGTACGGGAATCGGGCTAAATCTTACCAAGGGGCTTACCGAACTGCTCGGCGGACGGATTTCAGTGGAGAGCCGGTTAAATGAATATGTTGAGTTCCAAGTCATCGTTCCGCCCATGCCGCTTCCTGATGTAACGCCTGTACAACCGACACAGGAAGCAGGCGCCCTCCATGTGCCGAAAATGCAGATCGAACAAACGCGTTTTACGGTATTGGTCGTAGAGGACGATTATAATGTGCGTGAACTATTCCGCGATATTCTGGCCCCACATTACACCGTACTGACGGCCAATGACGGTAACAACGGACTCGAAATGCTACGGCAAAACCTGCCCGACTTAGTCTTGTGCGACATCGTCATGCCCAGACTCGACGGAATCGGGTTGATTGACCGCATCCGTTCCGATGAACGTACGGCTCATATCCCGATCGTAAGCGTTTCAGCAAAACTGTCCATTGAAGATCGTATCGTAGCAGTAGAACACGGCGCCGACGCTTACATCACCAAACCGTTCCATCCCCGTCATATTTTAGCGACAGTCGAACAATTATTACACAAACGCACGGTATTGAAAGAGTATTTCAATTCGGCACGTTCGGACGTGACCGTGCGCGAAGGAATTACGCTTCATCATGAAGATGAACGGATGTTGCACGAAATCGTCGTTTTCATCGAAAATAACATCGATGACGAATCACTCAATCCGACGGCCATTTCCGATTTCATCGGCATCGGAAAAACTTCGCTTTATGAAAAGCTGAAAGAACTCACGGGGAAAACGCCTGGAGAATATATCCGGATGGTCCGTTTGGATCACGCTTCTAAACTTCTCCGGACAACACAGTTGACCGTACAGGAAATCATGTACAAATCGGGGTTCAGCAGTAAATCTTATTTTTATAAGGAGTTCGCAGCTCGATTCGGGTTATCCCCCAAAGAATATAGGAAAGCTAATTGCAAATAAATCTATAGTTTTTTGTTTTTCAATAACTCGATAGGAACTTTTAGAATCAAAAGTATCACAAATTTGGTAAAAAGGCAAATGTAAGCATTGGTATTGATAATCAGGTAGTTTTTCTATCCAGTTCACTCTATACAGGTTGTCGAATCGGTAGTCGGCGGCATCGTCAAGCGTGGGTTCAGTTACCAAAGCATTACCTCGTTCGGGAATGCCTTTTATTTCCTAAAATAGTGATTTACCGTCTATTGCATTTCCATTCATCTTGACCGAAGACTCTGCGGAAATTAGTTTTGTATCCCTAAAAAAGCAGAGTTATGCGCAGCACATTCAAGGTTCTGTTCTACCTGAAAAGGAACAAGAAAAAAACACAGTCTGCGGTTCCCCTCATGGGCCGCATCACGGTCAACGGTACTATTTCGCAATTCAGTGCGAAGCTCACGGTTCCGGAGCGTTTGTGGGAAGTCCGCGGCGGCCGTGCCAAGGGGCGGAGTCTCGAAGCCGACCGTATCAACCGCCATCTGGACGATATCCGCTCGCAGCTCGACCGTCATTATCGGGATATCCGCGACCGGGAAAGCTATGTGACGGCCGAGAAGGTGAAGAACGCCTGGCTGGGATTCGGGAAGCGTTACCGCACCCTGCTGTCCACTTTCCGCAGCTTTACGGACGACCTGCACGGCCGTATCGGCGTCGACCGTTCGAAAAACACGTGGTACCGTTATCTTGCCACGATGAAACACCTGCAAGCGTTCCTTACTGTAAAATACCGTGTGAGCGACATCGCCCTTGCCGAACTGGAACAGTCCTTTATCGAACAGTTCCATGTTTACTTGAGAACGGAATGCAATCTCAAGCTTACGAGCATCTGCCGTTATCTGGACTGCCTGATCAATGTGGTCAAAGTCTCCTTCAACGACGGAATCATGCCCCGCAATCCGTTCGCCTCGTACCGTTACAACGAACCCACGCCGGAGCGTGCTTTCCTGAACGAGGAAGAGATCCTCACGCTTCAGCATGCCGCGCTCCGCACGAAGAAACAACGTATGATCCGCGACCTGTTCCTCTTCTCCTGTTTTACGGGCATCTGCTACGCGGATCTGAAAACCCTTGCATGGAAACAGCTCGAACAGGATACGCACGGCGACTGGTGGGTCACAGGCAACCGCTGCAAGACGGACACACGGTACGTGGTCAAACTGCTGCCTGCTGCCTTGTCCATTCTGGAACGTTACCGGGACGGCACGGATTATGTCTTTTCTTTTATGCCGCATCTGAATACGGTCGACCGTTCCCTGAAACGGATCGCTGCCTTGTGCGGCATCGAAAAGAAGCTGACCTTTCATGTCGGACGCCATACCTATGCCACGACGATCTGCCTGATGAACGGCGTGTCGCTGGAAACGCTCTCGAAGATGCTGGGGCATAAACGCATCACCACGACGCAGACCTATGCGAAGGTTACCCAGCCGATGATCGACCGTGAGGTGGAGATGCTCAAAATAAAGTTGGCGGATAAATTCATGGCTGTATAAAAATAGCGGACAGTTGGGAAAAACGATAAGGAGCCATGTGAGAACAGCATATATCGTCTCACCCTTAAAAGCAAAAAAGTCTGATATATCCCTGTAATCTCTTTCCGCCGGCAGGAAATATATCGCCGGAGATGAAAATACGCAAGGCCATGCGAATCGCCCGAAGGGCGAGCCTTGCGTATTTCCATCTTCGGCGTTTTGCTGGACGCTACCGTCGGAAAAGGCGGCTTTCTGCGCCCCGGAGGCTACCCAACGGGCTATTGACTCTACGACACGCATATCAGAAACCCAAAGTAATCGGTCATTGCATTGCCTGTTCAAAACGGTTGTCTGTTATTCTTCTTTTCGTGGAGATAATTCAGCTCGTCGCTGTAAATTCCGATTACAAAGCGCAGCATATTGTCGACCAAGGCCGTTAATCTTGTATTATCGTTTCCCAGCAGGTGGAGGATTTCCGATACTTTGTGCTTGGTTTGGGCGCTGACATAGATCGCCGAACGGTTACGGCAATCCACCGGTGCGAAGAAGGTGCGTTCGAAGTCCGGCAGCGGAGCTTTTTACGACGGAAGCCGGCAGGCTCCTTTCCAGTAGTCGTTTGGGTGTTGACGTCTGTTTTTTCAGTCGTCGGTGCCGATGCTTCGGATACCGTTTCCGATGTGTTTTCCTCGGGAGCGTCCGTATTTTTCTCTTCCGGGTCGGGAATCCGGCGGACGACTTTCGAGTCCAAAGGAGCTTGTCCGGCGATCATCTGACGCATCAGTTCCTCGGCGGCTTCGATACAGGGACGCTTTGAAGGTTTCGGTGCGAGTTTGTCTTTTTCTTTGAATGAATCCATGGTACAATGTTTTTGAGATTGATTGTTAGCTATATGGTCGTAAAGCGTGTATGTTTGCTTCGTTGGATTAAACCATTCAAAATACCATTATTGACTTTCGAATCCATAGGAACCCTCTGGCGATCATCTGACGCATCAGCTCCTCGCCGACTTCGATACGGGGACGCTTTGAAGGTTTTGGTGCGAGTTTGTCTTTTTCTTTTAATGAATCCATGGTGTAACGTTTTTGAGATTGATTGTTCGTTTTGCAGTCGTAAAGCATGTATGTTTGGTTTTATGGTTTAAACCATTCAAAATACCATTTTCTGCTTCACGCAGTTTATATCGGAATAATGAACGGAACAAGAAAACCTACCTTTCATGATGCAGGATACCACCGACTGAAATACCTCGGTTCCGATGTCCGCTCCAGACCGCTCCAGTCCGCACCTAGAGCTTGTTTTGGCGCCCGCACGGTTGTAATATTGCACCGGGAAATGACCCGTCCTCGGAAGCCGTAGCGGAGGTTTTTCAAAGTTTTTACAAAAAATTTTCCGCCGCGGATTTTTGTTTTCGCCAGAAAACAGCGAGCTGTACCTTTGTCCGACAAATTGACATTTGTCCGACAAAGGTGCTCGCTCTGCGAGGCCGGGGTCGCTCCCGAGTCGCGACCCTTTTTTAAGCTATCTATGGATACCAACCGAAAACTGACAGACATAACCGACAGGAAGCCCCGAACACCGAGTTACAAGTATTCTTTCCGGCTCAATGAAGAGCAGCATATCCGTTTCAACGAGCTGCTCTGCAAAGCTGGACTGGAGCATAACAGAAGCCGTTTTATCGTCAAAAGAATCTTCGCCGAGGAGTTCGTCGTCATCAGACGCGACCCTTCGAAGGTGCAATTCATCGCACGGCTTAACGACTTTTATTTCCAATTTCAAAAGCTCGGGAACAACTATAACCAGATTGTAAAAGCCATCAATTCGCACTTTTCCAACGTCGCGATCCCGCATCAGATCGCCGCATTGGAACAGCGAACGAGAGAATTAAAGGCTCTGAGTATCGAGATTCTGAGCCTTGCAAAACAGGCTAAGAAATGGTTGCGAATATAAGATCGGGTTCTTCGCCCGACCGACAGCGTTATCGGAATCAAATATAGAATTGCACGCTTGCTCGTTACCTTGGCCCGGCAACTTTAACAACAACAAACGTATGGCAAGCGTAAAAGTAAAATTCCGGGCCTCGTCCGTTGCGGATCGGGAAGGCCGACTGTTCTATCAGATAATCCATAACCGTGTAACCCGGCAGATCAGCAGCGGTCATAAGCTGTTTCCGTCGGAATGGGAAGTTCTGCAGCGGAACATACTCCCGCCGAACTGCGAAGGCCCCCGGCACGCTTACCTTGTCGCATTGAAGAGCCGGATAGCGGACGACAAAGCCCGTCTGGAACGCATTATCTCCCGGTTGGAGCATACGGGCGAAAGCTATACTGCCGGGGATGTGGCGGCACGCTATCTTACGCCTCCGGATGCCGGCGGCTTTCTCTCTTTCGCACGGAGCCTTGCCGGGCAGTTGAGACAGATCGGGAAAATCCGCACGAGCGAACGCTACACGACCGTCTTGAACAGCTTCGGGCGTTTCCGCAGAGATGTCGAGGTGCCGTGGGATGAGGTGGATTCCGACCTGATGATCGAATACGAAACTTATCTCAAATCGAGGGGCGTATGCCCGAATACCTCTTCCTACTATATGCGGGGGCTGCGTGCCATTTACAACCGTGCTGTCGAAAAGGGAATGACGGTACAGCGCGATCCGTTCAAGTACGTTTACACGGGCATCGGCAAAACGGTCAAGCGGGCGGTACCTTTGAAAGTCATCCGCCGAATCCGGGATATGGACTTGGCGCTGTTCCCGGCGATGGATTTCGCCCGCGACATTTTCATGTTCTCATTCTACACCCGGGGAATGTCGTTCATCGACATGGCTTATCTGAAGAAGAAAGACCTGCAAAACGGCATACTCTCTTATCGCAGGCAGAAAACGGGACAGCAATTGTTCGTCAAATGGGAAAAACCCATGCAGGAAATTGTCGACAAATACGATACGGTCAGCACTCCCTATCTGCTGCCGGTGATTAAAGACATGAATGCCGACGCCCGCCGGCAGTACAAGAATGCGGCGCATCTGGTAAATGACAAATTGAAAAAGTTGGGTGTGCGATTGGGACTGGACATACCCTTGACGAGCTACGTCGCCCGCCACGGGTGGGCCTCCATCGCCAGGAGCAGGAACATCCCGCTTGCGACCATCAGCGAAGCAATGGGGCACGATTCTGAAAAGACCACGCGAATTTATCTCGCCTCTTTGGACACATCTTCCGTAGACAAGGCGAACAGCCAAATCCTGAAAGCATTGTAGCTGCATAAAAGTCTGTCTTCATCCAACCGGATTTCATTCGGAAATCTCTTTTAAGATTTATTCTTGAAAGAGATATTTTTTCCGGCGGATCAATCCACCGGAAAATCGCTCTCTCCGGAAGGAATAGGTGGGTCGGTAGCGATAATTAAAGAAATAAACGACGGTTAAGTTCCCGAAATAGCATTTAACGGACTGACAGATAGATACAACTTCTCTTTCCGAGAGAAATATCATACTGCCGCAAAGTTATGAAAAATATGAAATACGACAACGAAATCCGGTGAAAAATAAAATTATCCCGGTCATTTCAGTTCGGAATGTTGAGCCATTAATAGAATTTGTTGAACCAATCCTGAGGCTTTCGTGTGTAAGGCGCTGATAATAAACGCCAATCATTTCGCTATTTCTCTCGGAAAGAGATGTATCGGCAGAGGGAATCCGCCAAAGGAAATCACAAACAGCCTGCGACCGGTAAGAATGAGGTGCAGAGGCATTTCCGACGGACAATTCCGACTGACCGGGAGGGTGGGAAGAAAGATAAGGTGTTGTGTGATAGACTACTTCTCTCCGCAAGAGAAATATTGACGAACGCAAAGTTATGCAATTTAATGGAAATAACGACCAAAACCGGATGAAATTTTCGTCTGCCGAATTCGCCAAAAGATTTTTGGCCGACAAATGTTGTGCAAGCAAACAGTTTTCCGAGTGCAAATTTTGCATGGTTTTCAGATAGTTATAACCAATTATATCCATTGCTCTTTCTCTTGCGGAGAGAAAGAGCGTAAAACGAGCAGAATATCTTTTTACGGATTTGCGGAATAGATGATTGGTATTCCGGCGGAAATAAACATAAACGACTGTAATACATGCCAATATACAGATTGGCATGAACTAAAGGCATGTGCCTTTACAGAAAGGACAAACATAAGTAATGTATGGACATCGCCTCGCCCAATACAGAAGAACTCACGACCGCCCGCTGGTTCGTCATGCGGGCTTACAAAAGCGAAAAGAGAGCGGAGGAAAAACTCAAAGGTAAAGATGGATTGGAATATTTTATTCCGAAATATTATGCTGTAAGAGTCTATCACGGAGTGAAATCGAAACGCCTCGTTCCGGTCATTCCGAATCTCGTATTCGTACATGCCAGTCGCATACAGATTACGGAATTTAAGAAACGCTATAATTTCCTGCAATTCGTGATGTGGGAGAAAAGTACGGGCTTGGAATATCTCGTTGTTCCAGATGACCAGATGGAGAGTTTTATCAGGGTTTCATCCCAATACGAAGAAAATATCTCCTACTACAATCCGGATGAGCTCGACCTTCGAAAAGGGCGCCGGGTACGCATCCACGGAGGTAAACTCAATGGAGTAATGGGTGTATTCATGCAGGTGCAGGGCAAAAGAAACCGCAGGGTCGTCGTCCTGCTGGAAGGTGTCATGGCCGTAGCCGCAGAGGTGCATCCCGACTTGATCGAGGTTATCTCCTGACTGTAGTTTATCCATTGAGCAAAGCTGATACAATCGAATTAGAAAACTATGAACGGCAAACCGAATGTCGAGCCACCTTGGATGTCGCTGAAACGTCTGATCGAAACCCGTATGGTCGAGATACTCTGCAAAGAACAGGGCAACAGAAAGTATATCCGCTTATACGGCGCCGGAGAATATTGGCACGCCTACGAAGAGTCGGCCTGTCAGTTAAGCCGGATATTCACGGAATGTGAAACGGCACTTTTCAGGCATAAGGACTACCCCTTTCCAGTGGTTATGGTCAGCATCCCCGACAGTGAATTACGGACTTACATCCGGCAGCATATCCCGGTATGCGACAAGCCTGATTACAAAAAACTGCTGGTCGCGGAACTTTCCGTCTCGGAATACCGCGCATGGCATGAACACGCGGTGAAAGAGTTTTTGTAATTCCTTACGATTGCCGATGACTGATCCGAAAACCGTTATTTTCAACGAATATGGAAACGATACGTGCATTCATTTTATTCGTCATTCGAATATGCTAACTGACCGGAATCGCTATCTTCGATGGATCGACGGACTGTGAATTCAAACAACGAGTAAAATCGAACATTTTCACGCTTCTGTATGCTTTACCGCTTGCTGTCACGGCTGGGTGCTGAAAAGTACCTGTCGTCAAGTTACTTTTCGTCGTGGTTGATTTTGGCCATCGATACCGTTGTATCTGTTTTTTCGACGTTTGTCGCCTACCTTTTGATCCGGGGGCTTTTCCCGCATCCTGTTTTCACGGTCTGGTACGGCGTGTGGCTTCTGGCTGGTTCGTGCGTGTTGAGCGTCATCACGTTCATTCTGTTCCGTACGTTCCGGAGCGTCATCCGCCACACGACCCTTCGTGAAGTGTGGAAACTCGGCGCCGCGGTCCTGCTGAAAGACGTGCTGATGTTCGTCTATGTGCAATTGTTTCCGCAGTCGCCGCTTCCTCCCCAGACGGCTATCGCCCTGGGGTTCATGCTGGATGTGCTGGTCACGCTTTTCCTTTTGCTGGCCCTTCGTCTGGGGATGATCATCTTTTACGACCTGCTGAAACTCAACCGCACACGCCATGCGAACTGCCGTCAGGTTCTGGTCTACGGGACGGGGGACAAATCGGTCTCGCTCGTTACGCGTCTCCAGAACTCGCCCCATTACCGGGTCATCGGGTTTCTGACCTACGGGAAACGACTCAAAAACCATGCGATCGCCGACCGTCCGGTGTACTACTTCGAGGATGAAAGCAGCATCGAATATCTGCGTGACCGAGTCGATATTGATGCCATACTTTTCGCCACGAACGACGACGCACAGTCGGAACAGGAACGGCTGATCAAGTACTGTACGGAGAAATCGGTGAAGATCCTGATCACCCCTCCGATCGACGAGGTTATCGACGGTAAGATCATGAAGCAGTCGATCCGCGAGATCAAGATCGAGGATCTGCTGGGCCGCCCCGAAATCAAGATCTCGATGGAGGAGATCGTCGCCAACTTCAAGGACAAGACGATCTTCGTTACGGGCGCCGCGGGATCGATCGGCTCGGAACTATGCCGCCAGCTGGCGACGTTCGGGGTTAAGGAGCTTATCCTTTTCGACAACGGGGAGACCCCGATGCACAACCTTCGCCTGGAACTGGAGGAGCGCTATCCGGCATTGAAATTCATCCCTGTCATCGGCGACGTCCGGATTCCCGCCCGTCTGGACTTCGTGTTCCGGACGTACCATCCGCAGGTGGTGTTCCACGCTGCGGCTTACAAACACGTCCCGCTGATGGAGGAGAACCCATGCGAGGCGGTTCTGGTAAACGTCGCGGGAACGCGCAACGTCGCTGACAAGTGCATCGAATACGATGTTGAGAAGATGGTTATGATCTCGACGGACAAGGCCGTGAACCCGACGAACGTGATGGGTTGCACGAAGCGCCTTGCGGAGATCTATGTGCAGTCGCTGGGTCTGTCGATCGAGCAGGGCCGCACGCCGGGGAAGACGCGTTTCGTCACCACGCGCTTCGGGAATGTGCTGGGCTCGAACGGTTCGGTCATTCCCCGCTTCAGGGACCAGATCTCCAAGGGCGGTCCGGTGACTGTCACGCATCCGGACATTACGCGCTTCTTTATGACGATCCCCGAGGCGTGCCGTCTGGTCATGGAGGCCGCCACGATGTCGACGGGCAATCAGATCTTCGTCTTCGACATGGGCGAATCGGTTAAGATCGCGCACCTGGCGCGGCGGATGATCTCCCTGGCGGGCTTCGAGCCGGAGAAGGACATCAGGATCGAATACACGGGTCTGCGGCCGGGTGAGAAACTTTACGAGGAAGTACTTTCGAATAAAGAGAATACGGAGCCTACGTTACATGACCGCATCCGGATTGCTAAGGTGCGGGAGTATGATTACCGGGAGGCATGTGAGGTAGCCGAAGAGCTGGAAACTTTGTCCCGGAAAGTCGAGATTCCCGATATGGTCAGACTGATGAAAAAGACAGTTCCCGAGTTCAAATCAAAGAACTCAAGGTTTGAGGTGTATGATAAATAGAGTGTCGTTACATACATTTTGCGAACGTCTTAAAAGTAGTGATCTATTCAAGGACTCGTTTTGGGCCCTTGCTGGTAGTGCCTTGGGTAAAGGTCTTTCTTTACTTGCAGGAATTGCCGTAGCACGATTTCTCGGCAAAGAAGTATATGGCGAATATGGAACCATTAGGACCACACTGTTCTATATTGCGATAGTTTCCACTTTTGGATTTGGCTATACAGCAACTAAATTCGTTGCCGACTATATTTCGGAAAAGCCCGAAAAATTAAAGTCATTGGTTTGGACTTTTTTAAAAATTACTTTAGTTTTTAGTGGGTTATTAGCATTAGTTCAAATAATTTTTGCCGCTTCTATTGCTCTATTCATTGATGCACCAAATTTAGAATTTCAACTGCGTTTTTTTTCATTGTTAATTATTCTGAATGGATTACAAACAACCCAAATCGCTATTTTATCAGGATTTAAAAAATTTAAAGAAACTGCAAAAATAAATATTTACACCGGTTTTGTCGTATTTATTGGTAGCATTATCATGACATGGTTTTGGGGACTAACCGGAGCTCTTGGAGCATTAATGTTGTCATTTGTGGTTCAAGTTATACTGAATCAAATAATTATCCGACACGCTCTGACTCAGTATAATTCAAATGAAAAAGTTTCAAGATCAGAAATATACTCTATGTTAGGTTTTTCAATTCCTGTAGCCCTTCAGGAGAGTTTGTACACAATAGTACATTGGATAGGTTTGCTCCTACTGATTCATTTTGCCAATTATGGCGAAGTCGGTTTATCGTCAGCTGCAGCATTATGGCAAAGTGTTGTGATTTTTGTACCGGCAATGTTAAAAAACGTGATGTTTTCTTATTTATCAAGCTCAGATAACCATTCGTCTCTGATCAATAAACTTCTTTTAGTCAATTTTTTATCCTCATTACTCCCCGTTTCAATCGTCATTCTTTTTTCTGGATTTATCAGTTCTTTTTACGGTGTGAGTTTTGTTGGGTTACCAAAAGTTTTGAATATCTCAGCAGCAGCAGCTCTTTTCATCTGTTTATCGGAAGTTTATTGTTATGAGTTTATATCACGGGGAAAACCGTGGATAGTTTTCATAGCGCGCCTTGTTCGCGATATGTTCATTCTTATTCTCACCTACATTATTTTGCAACAAATTAATGAAAGTCAAGCTTATTGGTTTGCACTTATCTCACTAATTGCGAATGGGATATTTCTAATTTTACTACATCTAAGATATAGATATGTTAAGTAAAATACATATTAATAATAAATATTTTGTCCTATTCGTACTAGGGCTATTGGGATTTGCAGCAATAAAAGCAATGCAAGGTCTAGCTAATATAGATTCCACCTCACACAATAATACTAATTTTATTTATGTAATTATCGGAGTGTTATCTGTGATCTATATATTATCGCATTGGAGAATTGCTTTTGCAAATAATATATATACAAAAACGATATGTTCATTTTTGGCATACTTGATTTTAAGATATGCATTTTTTTATGATGATACACCAATAATAAGACTTATTGCAAATTGTGTATGGCCAATTATTGCAGTGTTAGGTTATACTATTGGTTATAAGAACTATACATCGGAGAACCTATCTGCCATAGCACGAGTTTATCTTACATTTATTGTTCCATTTTTTGTTTATAATGTCTTTCTTAGTTTTACATTGACATACGATACAGATGAGTTTGCCAAAGATGCTTTTTTTATTTGTCTAATTTTTTTACCATACATTTTTCTATTGAAATCTCCCAAATGGAAATACATATTATATATCATTTTTGCAGCAATTGCATTCATTTCGACCAAAAGAACCATTCTAATCGCAACAATATTGTCGGGCGTATTATTTTTTCTCAAAACAAAAAGAGGTAAGGAGTCTCTTGCATTAGTGATCCTCTTTGTTATTATTTTTTCATTTTCACCGCTTAGTAAGGATATTATTGCAAATACATCAGATCGTTTTCTAAGTATCGGTGAGGACGGAGGTAGTGGTAGGAATACACTTTACTTTCAAATATGGACTGATATATCTAGTAATTATTCGACACAAGACATATTAGTAGGCAAAGGATTCAGTTCGGTCTCGCATTTAGTTGGAATGGATGCGCATATGGACATATTGCAGATTCTACATTCATTAGGTTTTATAGGATTGATTATTTATCTAACTATATATATCATAATACTATATAAGTTGAAAATGTATAAAAACATAGTTGATTATAATGATCATTTAGGTTTGATAACTTTTATTACATTTATTTGTTTTGTTATAGTAGCTAACATGAATTGTTTTATATTCAATCCATCGTTTAGCGTTCCGATGTTTTTTCTTATTAGTCTTTTTATCGGAGCTATTTCATGCCGGCTGCAATATTATCAAAGATTTCACATATAAATATTTATGGCATTTTATTTAATTGGATCGTATATTAACTCTATTGACGACTCGACGATGCAGCAATTGAATGCTATGTCGGATCCAGCTGCAAATATCTATCAAGAATCTTTAATTAAGGGTTTTTTCAATTGTGGAATTGAATTAATTCCATACTCATTCAAGGTTGTATCAAAGAAGTTATACTCTCAATATAGCCTATTTTATAAGTCCTGGTGTTCATTATATCCAAATGTATCAATCAAGCCTCGGTCTTATATTAAAAATTTCATCGAATGCTATTTCTTTCTTTATAAATCATTAAGAAGTAAGCTACAACGAAATGATGTGATTATTTTATATTCATTGAATATTGCAGCAATTATTTCAACATTGGTAGCTTGTCGAAAATACCATAATAAAATATGTGTAATTATTACAGATCTACCATTGCACATGTCTACAAATGGATCCATTTTTTACCATATTATGAAATGGGTTGCTAATAAAATAATAAAATCGTGTATGCGGAAAATAACATGTTTTGGTATTTTGAGTGAATATATGTCTGAGTATCTCCCGAAACATGCAAACTACGTAGTCATTGAAGGTATTTATTCTCCTTGTAACTTAGTTAATATTCCTCAACCTAAAATAGACGGTCGAATTCTATATTCTGGAACCTTAGCAGAAAGATATGGTATCAAAAATTTGTTATTGGCTTTTAATTTATTAAAAAATGAAAATTATTCTCTGATTATATGTGGCAGAGGTGATTCAGAAGAATATGTAAAAAATATGGCAACGAAAGATCGTCGAATACAATATTTAGGATCTATACCTCATGATGAAATATTACAGCTACAACGGACTGCATCTTTATTAGTAAATCCAAGAACTCCAGAAGGTATATATACAAAATATTCGTTTCCATCTAAAACAATGGAATATCTTGCCTCAGGAACTCCTACTCTTTTATATGAATTGCCAGGAATTCCCAAGGAATATTACCATTATTGTTATTCATTAAATGATCAATCGATAACTGCTTTGGCCGAAAAAGTAGATGAAGTGCTTTCTCTATCTATAGAAGAACGGACAAAATTAGGGGAAAAGGCACAACAATTCATATTAGATACCAAAAATGCAACAATACAATGCACTAAAATTTTAGAACTAATTAAAAGAACATGAGTATTTTTACAGGAAAAGTCCTATTAATCACGGGAGGGACGGGATCGTTCGGTAACGCCGTGCTACGTCGCTTCCTCAATAGCGACATCAAGGAGATCCGCATTTTCAGTCGGGATGAGAAGAAGCAGGATGACATGCGTCATGCGTTACAGAACCCGAAAGTGAAGTTCTACATCGGCAATGTCCGCGACAAGTCATCGGTGGATATTGCGATGCGTGGCGTCGATTATGTTTTCGCAGCCGCAGCATTGAAGCAGGTTCCGTCGTGCGAGTTCTTCCCGATGGAGGCTACACGTACGAATGTCATCGGTACGGGTAACGTGCTGGAATCGGCCATTGAACACGGTGTGGAGAACGTCGTAGTCCTTTCTACAGACAAAGCCGCTTATCCGATCAACGCGATGGGTATCTCGAAGGCACTGATGGAAAAAGTGGCTATTTCCAAAGGCCGTGAATTAGGGGAAGGTGCCGCGACGACGATCTGCTGCACGCGCTACGGCAACGTGATGGCGAGTCGGGGAAGCGTTATCCCGCTTTGGGTGGAGCAGATGATGGAGGGTAAACCGATCACGATCACCGATCCGAACATGACCCGTTTCATGATGACGCTGGACGATGCCGTGGATCTGGTCGTCTATGCCTTTCAACACGGCCATAACGGGGATTTGTTCGTTCAGAAAGCCCCTGCTGCCACATTGAGTACCCTTGCCGAAGCCCTGAAGCAGATCTACGCAAAAGTGAACCCGAAATACGGTGAGACGGAGGTGAGGGTTATCGGTACGCGGCACGGCGAGAAACTCTATGAAACGCTCGTCACGCGTGAAGAGATGTCCAAGGCAATCGATATGGGCAACTACTACCGTATTCCGTGCGATACACGTGATCTGAATTATGACAAGTTCTTCACCAAAGGTAGCGAGGATATCTCGAAGATCGAGGATTACCACTCGCATAATACGCATCGTCTGGATATAGAGGGCATGAAGCAACAATTACTGCGCCTCCGTTTTATTCAGGAGGATCTGGGTATGATCGACCGCGCCAAGCCGCGTGACATTCGTTCGGAGTAACCTCTCTATATAAGAATACAGGCCATGCGTCCGGGCATAAAACGGATTGCGATCCTTACATCTCATTTCTTCGCGGCATTTCTTTCTGACAACCAGCCGCCCCACACAAAATGAACATATTAGTTACGGGAGCCAAAGGCTTCATAGGAAAGAACCTCCTTTCCCAACTGCGTAATATCCACGACGGTAAGGCGAAGAACTATGCCGTAGAAGGAAATCTTACGCTCTATGAATACGATCTGGACAGTACGCCGGAAGAACTGGACCTGTACTGCAAGAATGCGGACTTCGTTTTCAATCTTGCGGGTGTGAACCGTCCGCAGGACCCTGTGGAGTTTATGAAGGGCAATTTCGGCTTCGCGTCGACGCTGCTCGACACACTGAAAAAACACGGCAATACGTGCCCTGTGATGATCTCATCGTCGATCCAGGCGGCGCTGGACAACCCCTACGGAGAGTCCAAGCGTGCCGGCGAACAACTGCTGTTCGACTATGCAAAGGAGACCGGCGCCAAAGTATTGGTTTATCGCTTTCCGAACCTTTTCGGCAAATGGTGCCGTCCGAATTACAATTCGGCCGTAGCGACGTTCTGCAACAATATCGCCAACGACCTTCCGATCACGGTGAACGATCCGTCGGTGGAACTGCATCTGGTCTATATCGACGACGTGGTGGACGAACTAATCGGAGCGCTTACGGGCGATGAACACCGTGACGGGGATTTCTGTTATGTCCCCGCATCGCACCGGATTACATTGGGTGGGATCGTAGATCTGCTGCATTCGTTCCGGCGAATGACCGAAACGCTGGAGATTCCCGACACGACGAAAGACGGTTTTGCCAAGAAACTCTATTCGACCTATCTGTCGTACCTTCCGGCCGACCGGTTCGCTTACGACCTGAAGATGAATACGGATCCGCGGGGAAGCTTCACGGAGATTATCCGCACTGCTGACAGGGGGCAGTTCTCGGTGAATGTCTCCAAACCGGGTATCACCAAGGGCCAGCACTGGCATCACACGAAGAACGAAAAGTTCGTGGTGGTGCACGGACACGGATTGATCCAGCTGCGCAAGGTGGGTAAAGACGAACACGGCAACGATTACCCGGTGGTCAATTATGAGGTAAGTGGCGAAAAGATCCGGGTCGTGGAGATGATTCCGGGTTATACGCACAACATCGTCAACCTCTCCGATACGGAGGATCTGGTTACTTTCATGTGGTGTAACGAGTGTTTCGACCCTGCAAAGCCCGACACCTATTTCGAGCCGGTAGAATAACAACAGTACAATGAATACAATCAAACTTGACTATTCGGACGTAAAGTTTGCGGATAACGGCAAACTCAAATTACTGATCATCGTAGGCACACGCCCGGAGATCATCCGTCTGGCAGCGGTCATCATGAAATGCCGCAGGTATTTCAATACGGTTTTGGCGCATACAGGGCAGAACTATGACTATAATCTGAACGGGATTTTCTTCAAAGACCTGAGCTTGGAAGACCCGGAGGTGTATATGAATGCCGTCGGCGACGATCTGGGTGCAACGGTTGGCAATATCATCAACTGTTCCTACAAGCTGATGGTCACAATTAAGCCCGATGCACTGCTGATCCTGGGCGACACGAACTCCTGCCTATCGGCCATTGCCGCCAAACGGCTCCATATTCCGATCTTCCATATGGAAGCGGGTAACCGTTGTAAGGACGAATGCCTGCCGGAGGAGACCAACCGGCGGATTGTGGATATCATCTCGGACGTGAATATGTGTTATTCGGAGCATGCACGACGCTATCTTGCTGAGAACGGGCTTCCGAAAGAGCGCACCTATGTTACGGGCTCCCCGATGGCTGAAGTCCTGCACGCGAATTTGAAGGAAATCGAGGCCTCGGACATCCACCGGCGTCTTGGACTGGAGAAGGGGAGGTACCTGCTGCTGTCGGCCCACCGCGAGGAGAACATCGATACAGAGAAGAATTTCCTGAGTCTGTTCAACGCAATCAATGCGCTGGCTGAGAAATACGACATGCCGATTCTCTACTCGTGCCACCCGCGCTCGAAGAAACGTCTGGAGCAGTCAGGGTTTGAACTGGACAAACGGGTAATTCGTCATGAACCGTTGGGCTTCCACGACTACAACTGCCTTCAGATGAATGCCGCAGCGGTGATTTCGGACTCGGGGACGCTGCCCGAGGAGTCATCGTTCTTCCTGTCGGTAGGCCATCCCTTCCCGGCCGTCTGCATCCGCACCTCGACGGAGCGTCCTGAGGCGTTGGACAAGGGCGACTTCATCCTGGCAGGCATCGATGAAAAATCGCTTTTGCCGGCTGTGGAAACGGCGATCGGAATGAACGACGCGGGCAATTATGGAATCCCCGTTCCGGATTACACCGATGAAAACGTCTCGACGAAAGTCGTTAAGATCATTCAGTCCTACACTACTGTCGTAAACAAAATGGTCTGGAGAAAAGAATAGAATACGATTATGAATATGAAATTGAGAAACGTACCGTTCTCGCCTCCAGACATGACCGAGGCGGAAATTACAGAAGTTGCGAATGCTCTTCGCTCAGGATGGATTACTACCGGCCCGCGAACCAAAGAGTTTGAAAGACTGATCTCGATGTGTTGCCAGACTGAGAAATCGGTTTGTCTGAATTCTGCAACTGCTTGTATGGAGTTGATTCTCCGGGTACTTGGAGTTGGACCAGGTGACGAAGTCATCACGTCAGCCTACACTTATACAGCTTCAGCCAGTGTAATCTGTCACGTCGGAGCCAAAGTTGTTTTAGTCGATACAGCTCCTGGGACGTTTGAAATGGATTACGACAAACTCTCCCAAGCAATAACCGAAAAAACCAAGGTTATTATTCCGGTTGATTTAGGTGGTGTCATTTGCGATTACGATAAAATTTTTGCCGCCATAGAAAATTACAAACACCTTTTTAATCCTGCCAACGATATCCAAAAGGCTTTCGGTCGCATAGTCGTAATGGCAGATGCCGCCCATGCCTTCGGAGCACAGTGGCATGGCCGGATGTGCGGAGAGATTGCAGATTTTACCTCCTTTTCATTTCACGCTGTGAAGAACCTTACGACCGCTGAAGGCGGGGCGCTTACATGGCGATCTATTTCTGGTATTGATAACGAGTGGTTGTATAAGCAATTCCAGTTACTCTCATTACATGGTCAGAATAAGGATGCTTTGGCCAAAACCCAACTTGGAGCTTGGGAGTATGACATTATTGCCCCCAATTTCAAATGCAACATGACCGATATTATGGCAGGGATCGGATTAGCACAGTTAAAACGTTATCCGGAAATGTTGCACCGACGTCGGGAAATAATCGGTCGTTATGACGAAGCGCTGAAGAATTCGAATGTACAAGTCCTCAATCATTACGATCCGGATCATTCGTCGAGCGGCCACCTTTATATCGTGCGCCTGCTGGATATGGATGTGGCAGAACGCAACGAAGTTATTGTCAAAATGGCAGAACACGGAATTGCCTGCAACGTTCATTACAAACCGCTTCCGATGATGACTGCTTACAAGGCTCTCGGGTTCGATATTACCAATTATCCGAATGCCTACAATCAATACCGCAACGAAGTAACGCTTCCATTGCATACCCGTCTCACCAACGAAGATGTGGAATTCGTCATCTCAAATTTTGTCGATATCATTTCCCGATAAAGTTATGTACAAACATTTCTTCAAGCGGTTGTTCGATCTGATAATTGCTTTGTTTGCATTACCCTTTGTGCTGCTTCTTATTCTAATCATGGTACCATTGATTTGGCTGACTGATCGAGGACCGACTTTTTATAATGCGCAACGTGTTGGATTGAATGGTAAAATATTCAAAATGTTCAAATTCCGTTCAATGAAAGTGAATGCTCCCGATATACGTAATACAGATGGGTCTACATTTAATTCCAGTGATGATCCGCGTGTGACTCGTATAGGACGTTTTATACGGAAAACCAGTATAGATGAAATTCCTCAGATTCTCAATGTCTTGATTGGTGATATGAGTTTTGTCGGTCCCCGCCCTGTATTACCGGGCATACCTTATGCCGAATACGATGACGTTCGGCGCAAACGCCTAACCGTACGACCCGGTATTACAGGATATAGCCAGGCCTATTTTCGTAATTCTGTTGGTCAAGAGGAAAAATTTCTGCAGGATTGTTATTATACCGATCATGTATCTCTCCTTTTCGATTTGAAAATCTTATTTCACACGGCATATTCGGTGTTAAAACGAGAAAATGTTTTTGTAAAAGATAAAAAGGCTGAATAAAATGAGCCGTCTATTAATTCTTGGTGCATCCACTTTGCAACTCCCTGCAATTCTGAAAGCCAAAGAAATGGGGCATTATGTTGCAGTTGCCGATTATAATCCGCAAGCTATTGGGATTCTTTTTGCAGACGAGTTTTTCCCTGCTAGTACTATTGATATAGAGGCGATTTGTCAAGTTGCAGAAACATTCCATCCTGATGGAATTATGACTCTAGCAACAGATATGCCAATGCGATCGTTGGCGGCAGTAGCCGAAAAATTTGGCCTACCCGGCATTTCTGTACAAACAGCTTTACGTTGTACTGACAAAGGTGAAATGATTCGAGCTTTCAAAGCTGACGGCGTAGCTTCACCTTGGTATCATATAGTTGAAAATGAATCAGTATTAAAATCCATTATTTCGGAGTTAAGTTTTCCATGCATTATCAAACCTACGGATAATGCCGGTAGTCGAGGAGTCATATTGGTTCATGCGGTTGAAGAATTGTCAAGAGCATACCGATACAGCCGGGAACAATCCCGCCATGGTACCGTAATCATTGAAGAGTATATGCAGGGGCCGGAGGTAAGTGTAGAGGTGATGACTGTTGACGGAATACCTCATATTCTTGCTGTTACAGACAAGTTGACTACGGGAGCTCCCTATTTTGTCGAAATGGGGCATAGTCAACCATCCCGATTATCCAAAACAACAATTGATACTATCAAGGATTTAGCGGTCAAAGCAATTCGAAGTGTCGGAATCAATATGGGACCTGCTCACGTTGAAATGATTGTTACCGCTCAGGGGCCGAAGATGGTCGAGTTAGGAGCTCGAATGGGAGGGGACTGTATCACGACGCATCTTGTACCTCTTTCAACGGGAATAGATATGGTAAAGGCAACTATTGACATTTCCTTAGGATTGTATCCCGATATTGAACCCAAATTCGAACAGGGTAGTGCCATTCGTTATTTTCAAGTTTGTCCAGGGAAAATTTATTCTATTGAAGGTATAAATGCTGCACGAAAAATTGCGGGTATATGCGATATCATCTGTACAAAAAAAATCGGAGATCTTGTCACAGATATTCATAGTAGTATCGACCGTATGGGATGTGTAATTGCTCAAAGGGGAGATGCTGCTGCGGCAATCGAGGCATGTGAACAAGCGATGAAACAAATCAAAATAGAAATATATGAAGAAAAATCTGGCAAATAAACGATTGTTGCTGCTCGGCGGCAGTCTATGGAAAAAAGCGATTCAGGATTTCGCCCAAGAGCAAGGAATTATACTGATCGCTACTGGGAATAACCATAATGCTGGAATATTTGAAATTGCAGATGAGTGCTATGACGTAGATTCCACAAATACAGAGGCTATGAAACAACTCATTCGGGAGAAACGGATTGACGGAGTTTATATGGGTGGGAGTGAATCAGTCATTTCGACGGCTTGTGGTTATCTTCAGGAACTTGGTCTGCCATGTTACTGTACCAGAGAACAGTGGGAGTATTTGCAAAACAAAGAGCATTTTAAACGATTATGTATCGAGTATGGCCTGCCGGTTGTTCCGAAATATGATTATGAATTGGAGAATCCCAAACGCAATATTCCCGATAGTGCATTTCCTGTAATTACCAAACCAACGGATGGTTGTGGTAGCAGTGGCTTTTCCGTTTGCCGAAATTCTGAAGAGTTGAGAAAAGGTTATGCGATTGCACGTCAGGCATCGCCCACAGGCAGCGTCATTGTGGAAAAATTTGTAAAAAACGATGGCGTTGTGGTGTTCTATACTTTCAGTAACGGCAAGATGTATTTTTCTGGTTTGGAAGACAAATATCCAGTGAAATACCAAAAGCAAGGTAGCTATGTTGGAGGTTTGTTTGTATTCGAGAGTAAACTTACTCAAGAATTCCGTCTACATTTTGACGAAAAAATTGCAGAGATGTTTCAATCTATCGGCATTCGAGAAGGCAGTGTTTGGATTGAAGTTTTTCATGATGGAGAAAATTACTATTTTAATGAAGTAGGATTTAGATACGGTGGATCGGTTTCAATATACCCAGTCGATTATTTTTATCAAATTAATCAAGTCGCAGCGGATATTCATTATGCATTAACTGGCGAAAGTTGTATCTCCGAACACACCTCATTAATTCGGAGTACCCTGCCTCGAAAGAAATATTATTGCATATATCCGGTTCATATCAATGCTGGAACAATTTCTAGTATTTCAGGTTTAGATAAAATTGCTCAGTTAGAAAACATAGTTTATCTAGCCACGACTAAATATCTTCATGATCGGATTGAATCCTCGGGATCATTCTCTCAAGTTTTTGCATTGGTTCATTTTGTTTGTAATACAACTGAGGAATGTATACAAACCATAGATCGGATTCACCAAATGCTGGTTGTTTTTGACGAGCATGGGAATAACATGGTGAATCGAATGCTGGACGTCGGAAAAATAATTTTCTAATGGAAGGGCAATGAATAATACTATATCAATAAAAATTATAACTCAAGAAGATGTAGCTGCAATTTTTGATAGTCATGCAGATCGACTCTTCGAAATTGTTGAAGACGCTTTTCTTAAAGCTTCAAAAGGAGAGGTTCTTTTTCCTGATAAAATATCTCAGATTTTTTTGACACACAGACACAAAATCGGATTAACTGTATGCCGGCTACTTTATTGGGAAATAAAGTAGCCGGATTAAAGTGGGTTTCCGTTTTTCCAACCAATGCTCCGAAAGGCATTCAGAATGTGACGGGGGTTATGTTGTTGTCAGAAATCGAAACCGGATTCCCAATCGCTGTAATCGATGGAACACTTTGCACACAACTTCGGACAGCGGCCGTAGGATGTGTCGCAGCCAAATATTTGGCACCCAAAAAGGTGGAAACAGTTGGATTTATTGGAGCCGGAGAAGAGGCTCGGATGCACTTTACACTGCTGAAACATCTCTTCCCATCGATCAGAACCTGCAAAGTTGCTTCCCGGCACAGTGCAACCGAAGACCGATTCATAGCCGAATTTGATAAAATAATTCCGGATGTTCATTTTATCGCCTGCCGAGGCGATAATTCGCAGGCCGTGGCAGATACCGATATCATCGTAACAGCCATTAGCGGACAAGCACCGGTACTGAAGGCTCGGGATGTTCGGGCCGGAATGCTTTATATCCATGTAGGAGGTTGGGAGGATGAATATGGTGTGGCCCTCAAAGCCGATAAGATCGTATGTGATGATTGGAATGCTTCCAAGCACCGCACCCAGACGATTTGCCGCATGTATAAAGAGGGATTACTCAAGGATAAAGATATTTATGCCGATTTAGCGGAAATTATCGCTGGTCAGAAAAAGGGACGGGAGAGTGACGAGGAGTTTATCTATTTCAATTCAGTAGGTCTTTCTTACATCGATTTGAATTTTGCCCATGAAATCTATCGCGAGGCTAGCTTATTAGGTTTAGGGCGTGATATCGTGTTGGCAGAATCGGATCGAGTGGACTACCGTTGTTTTATTTAAAAATACTGCGAGTGAAAATACTTTATCTGCCAGCTTATTTTTATCCGGAGCAGGCGGCAAGTGCTTATTTAAGCGACAACCGAAATCAAGCTTTTGCTGATGCAGGGTTCGACATGGTGGTTTATACACCGGTTCCGACACGAGGTATTTCCATCGAAGAACGAAAAAAATACAAACACCGAAAGGCTGATTCGATGTATGGCGGCCGAATGATCGTATATCGGTTCTCTCTGATGCGTGAAGGTGGAGGTCCGATAGTGCGTGCGTTACGCTACAGTCTGTCGTGCATCCGACAATTTTATTGGGGATGTTTTGCCCAGGAGGCTCGGCAATGCGATGTAATGTTTATTTCCAGCACACCACCTATCCAAGGAGCAATGGCTGCATTGATTAAGAAAATACGGCGCATCCCACTCGTTTACAGTCTTCAGGACATTTTCCCCGATTCCTTGGTTGGAACGGGCATGGCAAAAAAAGGTGGGGCATTGTGGAAAGTCGGTCGGATGATTGAAGATTTTACCTATCGGAATGCCGACCGGATCATCGTCATCTCTGAGGATTTCAAACGCAATATTATGGCCAAGGGTGTCCCAGAGTCCAAAATCGAGGTCATATACAATTGGGTTGATGAAACTGCTATTATCCCGATACCACGGAATGAAAATCCCCTTTTTGCCGAATTTGGATTGGATCAAAACAAGTTTTATGTTGTATATGCAGGGAATTTGGGTAGTGCTCAGAATATTGATATTTTACTTGAGGCTGCAAACTTATTACACGATAATTCTGATATACAATTTTTGGTTTTTGGGGCAGAGAAACAAGCTGAGCCATACATCACAAAGGCCAAACACATGCAACTCTCCAATTTAAAATTTTTACCACTTCAACCGTATGAAAAGGTTTCGTGTGTGTATAGTTTGGGTGATGTCGCAGTTGTATCATGCAAACAAGGATTTGGAGACATTGCAATGCCTAGTAAAACATGGAGCATTATGTCTGCAGGAACTGCTGTATTGGCTAGTTTTGATAGAGGGACTGATATGCAATATATTATCGAAAAGAATCGTCTTGGAGTATTTACAGAAGCTGAAAATATTCAGGAATTTGTCAAGGCAGTACATATTTTATATTCTAATCCGGAGGAGTGCGTTCAAATGGGAAAACGAGGTCGTTGTTATATTCTAGAACATCTAACTCGGGAAGTTGGAACTCGTAAATATATTGGCGTTATTGAATCTATTGTTGGGCACTAAGTTTACAGTTTTCATTACATTCACATTAGCTGTCGATAATGTATGTTAGCACAACCCAATTTTCCAATAAATTGATATTTGGAAACATCAAAAATAATTCGTATTTTTACATTTCTAGCATAGAGATGTAATGTGGAGTAAAATGGCCGCTACAACCTCGTGACCTCAAAAACAAAGAATGGCCATAACATATTGATACATAAAGAACAAAGGTAGTAGATCCGAGTTTGTTTTCGATTCAAAAATCAGTAATCTATTGTAAATACCTTCTTTGTAAAAATAGAATCAATCAAGCTGATTGTGTGACCTAATCAATTGTATATTTAAGGGGTAAAATGACTTGTGTAGCCTAGTGGAGTTGATTAGCATATTGAGATTTTCGGGAAGTGTATCAAAATTCACTTGACTCATGAAAGGCCTAGTATTAGCGGGCGGGAGCGGCAGCCGCCTGTATCCGATCACGAAAGGTGTCAGCAAGCAGCTGCTTCCGATTTATGATAAGCCTATGGTCTACTACCCGCTCTCGGCTTTGCTTCTTGCGGGTATCCGCGATATCATGGTTATCTCTACACCGGATGACCTTCCGGGTTTCCGACGTCTTCTGGGCGACGGCTCCGACTACGGTGTTCGTATCACGTATGCCGAGCAGCCGTCCCCGGACGGTCTTGCACAGGCATTCCTTATCGGCGCGGACTTCATCGGCGACGACTCCGTGTGTCTGGTTCTGGGGGACAATATCTTCCACGGCTCGGGCTTCACGGGTCTTCTTCGCGAGGCCGTCCGCACGGCGGAGGAGGATGGCAAGGCTACGGTCTTCGGCTACCGTGTCGAGGAGCCCCAGCGCTATGGCGTGGCGGAGTTCGATGCGGTGGGTAACTGCCTTTCGATCGAGGAGAAACCCGCACACCCGAAGTCGAACTACGCAGTGGTGGGCCTGTACTTCTACCCGAACAAGGTCGTGGATGTCGCGAAGGGTATCAAGCCCTCCGCACGTGGGGAGCTTGAGATCACGAGCGTCAACCAGTCGTTCCTGCAAAGCGGCGAGCTGAAGGTGCAGACGCTTCAGCGGGGCTTCGCGTGGCTGGATACGGGCACGCACGACTCGCTGGCCGAAGCCTCGATCTTCGTGGAGGTCATCGAGAAGCGTCAGGGTCTTAAGATCGCCTGTCTGGAAGGCATCGCCTACCGCAACGGTTGGATCACGGCCGCGAAGCTCCGTGAGCTTGCGCAGCCGATGCTCAGGAACCAGTACGGGCAGTACCTGTTGAAACTCACCGACGAAACCCGACACTGATACCATGAAAGTCATCCCTACCGAAATAGAAGGTGTCGTCCTCCTCGAACCCGATGTCTTCGGAGACGAGCGGGGCTATTTTTTCGAGAGCTATTCTGAGCAGTCCTTCGACAGGCTCGTACGCCCCGTGCGGTTCGTGCAGGACAACGAGTCGATGTCGAAGTACGGCGTTCTTCGCGGTCTTCACTTCCAGCGGGGAGCGCATGCACAGTCGAAGCTGGTGCGCGTTGTCCGGGGCCGCGTGCTGGACGTCGCTGTGGACATCCGCCGGGGCTCGCCCACGTTCGGGCGACACGTCTCTGTGGAGCTCTCGGGGGACAACAAACGGCAGTTCTTCGTGCCGCGGGGCTTCGCGCACGGCTTCGCCGTGCTGAGCGACGAAGCGACGTTCCAGTACAAGTGCGACAACCCCTACGCCCCCGAATCGGAGGGCGCCATTGCATGGAACGACCCGTCGCTGGGTATCGACTGGCGTCTGGCCCCCGAAGATGTCGTCCTCTCGCCCAAGGACAGCGCCCACCCGCTGCTGTCGGAGGCCGGGGAACTGTTCGACTATAACGAAGACTATTATGCTTAATATCCTGATTACGGGCGCGAACGGTCAGCTTGGCAGCGCCCTGCGGCGTCTGGGCTGTGTCTCGCCCCACAACTATATCTGTACGGACGTCGCGGAACTAGACATCACCGATGCGGCTGCCGTTCTGCGAACGGTCGAGGAGCGGCGCATCGACGTTATCGTAAACTGCGCGGCCTACACCGACGTGGAGCGGGCCGAGGAGGACGAACCGCGTGCGGACCTGCTGAACCACAAGGCTGCGGGCAACCTCGCGGCGGCGGCCAAGGCGACGGGCGCGACGCTGTTCCACGTCTCGACGGACTACGTCTTCGACGGCACGGCCCATACGCCCTACAGGGAGGATACGGCTCCCTCGCCGCTGGGAGCCTACGGGCGTACGAAGCTTGCGGGCGAACGCGCCGTCATGGCGTCCGGGTGCCGGTATCTGATCTTCCGCACGGCGTGGCTCTATTCGGAGTACGGACACAACTTCCTGAAGACGATGCTGCGTCTGACTTCGGAGCGGGATACGCTGCAGGTGGTCTTCGACCAGATCGGCACTCCGACCTACGCCGGGGACTTGGCGCTTGCGATCTTCTCCCTGATCGAGACGGGGCGCTACGCGGGCAACGAGGGTGTGTACCACTTCACCGACGAGGGCGTGTGCTCGTGGTACGACTTCGCGGTGGAGATCGCCGCGGCCGCGGGTCACGGCACGTGCCGCATCATCCCCTGCCACACGTCGGAATACCCGACCAAGGCCCAGCGCCCGGCCTACTCGGTGCTGGACAAGACCCGCTTCAAGGAGACCTTCCGGATGGACATCCCGCACTGGAGGGAGGCTTTGATCTACTGCATGAAACGACTCACAGAAAATAACCCATGAAACGCACTATCCTGATTACGGGCGGAGCGGGCTTTATCGGCTCGCACGTAGTACGCCTTTTCGTGAACAAATACCCCGATTACCGGATCATCAACCTCGACAAGCTGACCTATGCCGGGAATCTTGCCAACCTGCGGGACATCGAGGATTCCCCGAACTACGTGTTCGAGAAGGGGGACATCTGCGACCTGGATATGCTGCGGGCGCTGTTCGGTCAGTATGACATCGACGGGGTCATCCACCTTGCTGCCGAAAGCCATGTCGACCGCTCGATCAGGGATCCGTTCACCTTCGCGCGTACGAACGTCCTGGGCACGCTCTCGCTGCTCGAGGCGGCACGGGAATACTGGAACGGAGAGTGGGAGGGCAAATTGTTCTACCACATCTCCACCGACGAGGTGTACGGGGCGCTGGAGCTTACCCGTCCCGAGGGAGATGCTGCGGGCGGAGAGAGCGGCGGCGGGCCCTTCGGCGAGGAGTTCTTCACCGAAGAGACGAAGTACGATCCTCACAGCCCCTACTCGGCCTCGAAAGCCTCGTCCGACCACTTCGTACGGGCCTACCACGACACATACGGCATGCCGACGCTGGTGACCAACTGCTCGAACAACTACGGGCCCTACCAGTTTCCGGAGAAGCTCATCCCGCTGTTCATCAACAACATCCGCCACCAAAAGCCGCTGCCCGTGTACGGCCGCGGGCAGAACGTGCGCGACTGGCTGTACGTCGAGGATCATGCACGGGCCATCGACGTGATCTTCCACAGGGGCAAGGTCGCCGACACGTACAACATCGGGGGCTTCAACGAATGGAAGAACATCGACCTGATACGGGTGATCGTACGGACGGTGGACAGGCTGCTGGGCAACCCCGAGGGGTCGTCGGAGAAGCTCATCACGTATGTCACCGACCGCGCAGGCCACGACCTGAGATACGCCATCGACTCGCGCAAACTCAAGCGGGAACTGGGCTGGCAGCCCAGCCTGCAGTTCGAGGAAGGAATCGAGAAAACTGTCCACTGGTACCTCCAAAACCAATCGTGGATGGACGACATTACCTCAGGCGAGTATGAAAAATACTACCGGAGTATGTATAAGGGAAGATAAATGACCCGTGACGAGAAAATATATTTTTCCTTACTAAGGATAGGATTGGGAACTGAAAGCCCGAGAGAAATTTTACCGGAATTGGCTAAACTCCAATGGGGTGAAATTTATCGTTTGGCTGTCCGGCAGGGGACGGGGGCATTGATCTGGGATGCTTTGCGGCAATTGCATGCAATGGAATATTTACCATTGTCTTTGCGTGTGCAATGGGCCTATAATGTCGAACAAATTGAAGATCGTTATCGAAAACAGGAAAAAGTATTGGCTGGATTGTCAAAATTCTATGCTTCCCATTCCATTTCGCTGATGCTCTTGAAAGGGTATGGACTGAGCTTTTGCTATCCGTGCCCCGAACATCGGGAATGTGGCGATATCGATATCTGGCTTTTTGGTCGACAGCGTGAAGCGGACGAGTTGTTATGTCGTGAATGGGGAATTCGGATCGATGAAGACAAACACCATCATACAGTTTTTCTCATCGACGGAATTATGGTCGAAAATCATTACGACTTTCTGAATGTTCATGCCCATGCATCGAATCGTGAGATCGAGCAGTTGCTGAGGACCTATGCCGAAATCCATGGTGAAACGATCTGTCTGAAAGATACGGAAATTCATCTTCCGTCACCCTCTTTCAATGCATTATTTCTGTTACGGCATGCCGCAGCACATTTCGCTGCAGCGGAGATTGGGATGAGGCATATAGCCGATTGGGGCATGTTCATCCTCCGTTACTGTGATAAGATTGATTGGACGGAGCTTTATGCGACGGCCCGCCGGATGAACATGCATCGATTTCTGAATTGTATAAATGCTATTTCAATAAATAACATAGGGGTAGATGCGAAACTATTTCCTTCGTTCGAACGTGATTTAAAACTCGAAGAACGGGTTTTAAATGATATTTTGCATCCTGAGTTCAGCGAGAAATTTCCTGAAAAAGGTTTTATCCGGATAATGCGGTTTAAATTCCGTCGTTGGTTGGCGAATCGTTGGAAACACCGGATCGTTTACCGGGAAGGTTTGATACATACGTTTTTCAGGCAGGTATACAGCCATCTGTTAAAGCCTAAGTCCATAGCGCATTAGGTCGTGGACACTGTTTTGGGTGTAATGATATGTTTATTATGAAATGGCTACTTCTTTGGGCGGTATTCCTCGCTCTGTTTTATAATTTCCTGTGGTGGGTTATCCGCCGGACGCCGGTGACCAAAGACGATGAGAAAGAGGGCTGGATAGATTGAAATGATAATATCGTACTAAATTATGATATATCAAGTGTTTCTAATTATTCCAATTTTTTGTACTTTTGCAATGGTTATTTGAAGTAAAGAAAATTAGTGCAAGATACTGACAAAAAACCGTTGCCTTCTCGTCACCTGTTATTTATATAAAAACTGTAACGATCCGATAAATCGAATCGTTACGGCTGTTTAATCCCGCTCTCGGAAGAACTTGGACAAAAATCAATTTATCGTCATGCTTGACACACTGCTTAACCGTCGATTGTCGGATGCGGAGTGCACAGCCTTTCATGCGGCTTATGAAAAGTTCATCGACCTGCTGCACGGTCTTACGGCTCAATCCTGTAAATCGCCCCTTGACCTGCTGCACGAACTTGCCCGCCTCCAATCCCGCCTGATGCGGTTGCAAGCGCGGATTGTTTGAGAAGGAATCTCCGCAAGCGTCGCTGCTCAAATCGGAGCTTCTGCTGACGAATTTCGAGATCCGTTTAGTCTTTACCCGGCTTCGTTATCCGTCCATCGCCGCCCCGGTATCGGTCGAAGTCCCTAAATCGCCGCTGTTCCTCTCCGAACAATTCACGCCTACGGATATCATGGAACTGAAAACGGCACTGCATCTCTCTGGAGCCATACGCCGCATCGACGGCACGCGGATCGATCTGGCGACACTCGTCGATGTGCTTTCCAGAACTTTCAATGTCCGGATCAATAATCCGGAACAGTGCCACCATACGCTCATCAACCGCAAGTTGCGGGACGCATTTTCTTGACATCTTGCGTAACAATCAGATAGAATATAACCGTTGATAGCTGGAACGCCTAAGTAGAGAAAAAGCAAATGAGAGAATTCTCATTTGCTTTTTTATCGGCTATTTTTTATCTTTGCATAAGAGTCTTTGAAAAGCTAATGAATGCAAAGGACACGGCCTTCAGAGTTAACAAATCATTACCTCGACTTTTGTCATATACTGTCTATCATATAGTTAGATTAGATTAGCACTTTTGGTGGCAAAAGGTCGCTTAATTTGTTATCGTTAACAAATTAAGCGATTTGCCTTGTATCTGAAACCGAATTGCAAAAAACAGTAAAATTTATACAGAATAGTAACGTGACAAAGTCTACAATAAAAATATCCCTTGCTTTTTTGACAATTTATTACTTTTTGCTCCAGTTGTTTGAGGTTAGAGGTTCTTTGCAATCTGCCGAAAATAGCACAGTTGCTTTTCGTTCCTTCATCCCATCTAAAAATGAAACCGCCTAATCTTTTGGATTATATACGACATTTGAAAGCTCCAATTCGATTCATTTCATGTGAGCCGCTTCTCGAAGATTTGGGTGAATTGGATCTTAAGGGAATAAATTGGGTTATTGTCGGAGGTGAAAGTGGGGTACAGGCCCGTCCTATGAAAGAAGAATGGGTCTTAAACATTAAGCGACAGGCCGAAACTAATCATATTCCATTTTTCTTTAAGCAATGGGGAACATGGAGTGCAGATGGGGTTAAAAGCAATAAAAAGGTTAATGGAAAATTATTGCAAGGAGTCGTTATTCAGAATATGCCGACAATAAAAAAATAAATATTAGACGAATTCCCTATCGCGGGAACTCGTCTATTTTTTCATACGATTTTATGTGTGAGCCGGATGTTGTTAGAAAATGCGGACATGGTGCGGACACAGAAAATATAAAACCCCGTCAGAGTTTCCTCTAACGGGGTTCTTAGTGCCCAGGACAAGACTCGAACTTGCACGAACTAAACGTTCACTACCCCCTCAAAGTAGCGTGTCTACCAATTTCACCACCTGGGCCTTACCTCCGAATTTCGGATTTCGGGTGTGCAAATATAGGGTATAAATTTTAATCCGCCAAATTTTCAGGACGGTTAATGGCAATTTTTGTGCTTCTTCGGTTCCCTTATCCGGAAACGGGGCCGTTTCTCCGCCCTGCGGCGGCAAGGCGGGCCGGCCGGCCGACCTGCGGTACGACGTGCGTCGAATCCTCCGGCGGCGCCCCGGAACTACTCCCCGTGCTGCGGGGAGAGGACGAGCATGCCTGCGGGTCTTCGCGCGTCTTCCGGCAGCGAGACACCCGTTATCGGCGCGATGCCTGCGGCGCTCCGGCCCGGAGCGGGCGTGTAGGTGCGGCCCGTAATCAGGCTCAGGGCCTTGGCGAGCATCGGCTCCTCAGGCCCGAAATCCACCAGTCTGTTGTTCCAGTCGGCGACCGCATAATCGACCGCGAGTCCGGCCGGGTTCACCGTCTCCTCTTTGGCGTTGTAGCCTTCGAACGTGATCGGGGCCAGCTCGTACGAATAGTCGCCGTCGTCGAACTTGTCGATCTCCATGCCCACGTTCTTGCCGTTGGTCTTCTCGCCGATCAGCGTCACGCCGACGTCAATTCCCCTCAACCCGTTGATGACCGCCTCGCTCGACGACGCCGTGCTGCCGGTCGTCAGCACATAGATTCTCGGCAGGTCGAGGGCGTACTGCGTGAGGTCCGCCCCGTAGTAGTTGCCGTAGCTGAAATTCTCGTAAAAGAGCGCTTTTCCCTGATCGTACGTATTTCCCGTCTGTTTCTGGGTTTTCGCCGGATCGGCCATGCGGCTGTCGTTGTAGCGGTAATACTGGAAAACCTTGCCGTCGCATTTTTCGCCTGCGATGCACGTCGCCAGCATCTTTGCCGAAATCACGTGTCCGCCGCCGTTGTAGCGCAGGTCGAATACCAGATCGGTGATTCCCGCGTCGCGGAACTTCCGGAGGGAATCCAGCAGGTCGTCGTCATATGCCGCGTCGAACCCGTTGTAGACCATGTAGCCGATCTTGTGCTCACCCTCCTCGATGACCTCCGCGCGGAGCACCGGGTTCGGGTAGAGCCGTTCCGCCGTGAGGGTGGTCTCTTCACCCGTCTCCCGGACTTTGAAGAGGACCGACGCGGCTCCCGAAGGGCTTGTCAGTCGCTTGTATACGGGGGTGTATTCGCTCTCCGAATCGGCGATCTCGGCGCCGTCTATCTCCGAGAAGATCGTACCCCGTCTGAATCCCGCCCTGTCTGCCGGGGAGCCGGGATATACCGCCATCACGTAAAACCCGGCCTTCCCCGTGTTGGAGAACCGGACCACCCCCAGCCGGGCGAATCCGAACCCGTATTCCGTCTCCTTGCGGACGCCGTGATTGACGCCGCGCGTTTTCGGCCCCGTGGCCGCGCGGCTCCGGGCTTTGCGGGTGATGTAGGAGTAGAGTTTGTAATAATTCTGTCCCGTGCCGTTCGTATACCTCTTTTTGTCGAGGGTGTTGGAGGTCATCCCCAGCAGGGTCCTCGTCAGGAAGTTGTCATTGTCGGCGGCGTATTCGATCGTCAGGTCGCGGGTCATCTGCCCATACTCGCTGTTCCATAGATAGCGTTCAGCCAGATAGCTGTCTATCTTGTCGTTGTACGACTCCGTGGTTCCCGTGCCGCCGTTCCCGGCCGTATCTTTGGCGCAGGAACCCGCCGCCAGCGCCGAAAGGAGCGCGGCGGCCCATGCGCAGTGAATTATTCTCATCTGTCGAATTTTTTATCCGCTAAAGGTAGCGATATTTTTCTATTTCCTCTTGCCGAAGTCCATTTCGCCGAACAAATAGCCCGCCCCGCCGATGCGGTCGATCACGAACAGCACGTAACGGATATCCACGGCTATGTTGCGGCAGATCGTCTCGTCGAAGGCCACGTCGCTCATCGTCGAACGCCATGTGCGGTCGAAGTTCACGCCGACCAGCTCGCCCCGTGCGTTGAGGATCGGCGATCCGGAGTTGCCGCCCGTGGTGTGGTTCGTGGCGAGGAAGCAGACGGGCACCGTCGTGCGGCCGTCGATCCGCGTGGCCCAGCGTCCGTACTCCTTCGAGGCGTGGATGTCGCGCAGCGCCTGCGGAATGTCGTAGTCGTAGATGTCGGGGTTGTCCTTGGCGATGATGCCGTCGATCGTGGTCCGGGGCTTGTGATACTCGCCGTCGGCGTATTCGTACCCCGCCACGTGTCCGTAAGCCACGCGCAGGGTCAGGTTGGCGTCGGGGAAGAACGCCCGCCCGGCGTCCCACTCGCGCAGTCCCTTGATGTAGGCGGTGTAGAGTTCGTTGAGCCGTGCGCTGTTGAGGTTGCGCAGCGAGCGGGTGCCCAGCAGCCATTCGATATGGTCCTGCATCCGTTTGGCGCCTCTGGCCAGCGTATTGACCGCCGTGGTGTCGGAGCCTTCCCATACGTCGCTGAAAATCCGTTCGGCGAAGGCTTCGGGCGATCCTGCGGCCGCTGTGCCCGCGAGGAACTCCGGCGCCTGATACTGGACCGGACAGCGGCGCGCGTACTCGCCGAAGAGGTATCTGTAAAGGGCGCGCTCGGTCGCTTCGCGCTGTGCGAAGACCGCTTCGGCCCGCTCCGCGGCGGTGTAGCGTTTGGGCAGGGCGTCGAGGGTCTCGCGGGTGATCTCGCGTGCGAAGTAGGCGTCCGCGATGCGGGCGTATTCAGCCTTCAGGTCGGCCACGACGCTGCGGTATTCGGGTTTGTCCTGCGCCCACGCCGCGAAGTCCTCTTCGTAGGCGCGCTTCGAAGCCACCGTGCCCAGCCGGTTGATGCCCAGCACTTCGCCCTGCCATTTCTTCCATGCGTTGGCGATCGAGGCGTGCTTGGCGGCGTAGTGGATGCGCAGCGCCGGATCGCTCTGCTGCGCCGCCGAGATGATGTCGAGACGGCCCGTGCGGACGGCGATTTTCGCCGGGTCCGAACGCTCGGCGATGTAGGCCACGGCGTCGGAGAGAATGTACTCCTGCGTGTTGCCGGGGAAGCCGTAAATCATCGTGAAGTCGCCCTCTCCGACCCCCGCGGTCGAGATTTTGAAATGCCGCTTGGGTTTGTAAGGCACGTTGTCGGGCGAATAGGCCGCGGGTTTGTTGTCCCTGCCGGCATAGATGCGGAACAGCGAGAAGTCGCCCGTGTGGCGGGGCCAGATCCAGTTGTCGGTGTCGCCGCCGAACTTGCCGATCGACGAGGGCGGGGCGGCCACCAGACGCACGTCGTCGAACTGCTCGTAGACGAACAGGAACTGCTGGTTGCCGTAATACATCTGCTCCACGGCGGCCTTGTAGCCCTTGCCTTCGGCCTCGGCCCTGCGGACGATCTCCTCCTGCGTCTGGCCTGCGGCCAGCCGGTCGGTCACCTCCTCCATGCGGACGAGGAATTTCACGTTGAGCTTCTCGTTGGGCAGCTCTTGGGCGCGCGACATGGCCCAGAATCCGTGGGTCAGGTAGTCGTGCTCGACGCTCGAATGCGACTGTATGGCGTCGTAACCGCAGTGGTGGTTGGTCAGCAGCAGTCCTTCGGCCGAGATCAGCTCGCCCGTGCAGCCGCCGTCGAACAGCACCACGGCGTCTTTCATCGAAGCCTTGTTGATCGAATAGATGTCTTCGGCCGTGAGCCGGAAACCTTTGGCGCGCATGTCGTCGATGCGCTGCGAAATCAGGCTTGGGAGCCACATGCCCTCGTCGGCCGAGGCCGCGAGTGCGAAAAGCGAACAGATGAGGGTAAGCAGTGTGCGTTTCATTATTGCAGAAATTTTTCCAATTCGACGTAAACTTTCTGGATCGGCAGTCCCATGACGTTGTAGAACGAACCGTTGATCTTCTCGATGGCGGCGTAGCCGATCCACTCCTGAATGCCGTAGGACCCCGCCTTGTCGTAGGGTGCGAAGGTGTCGAGGTAGTAGCCGATCTCCTCCTCCGAGAGGGGCCGGAACCAGACGCCGCTTTCGGCCGAGAAGGTGTGCATGCGGCCGGCGGTGCGCAGCGTCACGCCCGAAACGACCGTGTGTCGGCGTCCCGAAAGGCGGCGGAGCATCTGCGCGGCCTGCCCGCGGTCGCAGGGCTTGCCCAGCACCTCGCCGTCGGAGATCACCACCGTGTCGGCCGTCAGCAGAATGTCGTTCGGGCCGAGCGGCGCGGGGTAGGCCTCGCTTTTGAGCCGCGAGAGGAACAGCGGAACCTCTCCGGCGGGCAGGGTGCCGGGGTAAATCTCCTCGCACTCGTATTTCGGGGCCGGTTCGTAGGGCAGGCCGCAGCCCGCCATCAGCTCCCTCCGCCGCGGCGACTGCGACGCCAGCAGCAGGCGGTAGGGTTCGAGTTTATCTTTCAGCAGCATGGTCTTGTTTTTAGGGTCTTTATTATTTAATGTTATATGCGGTTTTTGCCGTATCGCCTCCCGGCCGCCGCCTTTGGCGGCGTTTGCAAATCCGGTCCGCGCCCCGGAAGGGCCTCCTGCCGCCGTGCGGCGAAACCGGCGATGCGGAGCGTCGGAACGAAGGGCGCATAATCGTCTTATCGGTGCGGAGTCTGTCTCCGCGCCGTCAGCGTATGTCGAAATTCAGCAGTTCGCGCCCTTCGAGCACGGCCCGCAGGTTGTCGCCGGGGCTGACCGGTCCCACGCCGGCCGGCGTGCCGGTGTAGATCAAATCGCCCATGCGCAGGGTCATGTACCGCGATACGGCGGCGATGATGCGGTCCACCGTAAAGAGCATCTGCCGCGTGTCGCCCGTCTGGCGGGTCTGGCCGTTCACCTCCAGCGTGAAGTGCAGCTTCTGCACGTCGCCGTCCAGCTCCTGCAAAGATACGAATTCCGGCGAAATCGCCGCTGAGCGGTCGAACGCCTTGCTGCGCTCCCACGGCAGACCTTCGGCGGCGGCCTGCCGCTGCAGGTCGCGGGCCGTGAAGTCGATGCCCAGCCCCACCTCCTTGTAATAACGGTGTGCGAAACGCTCGGCGATGCTCTTTCCCACGCGGTCGATGCGCACCACCAGCTCGCACTCGTAATGCACCTCCTGCGAAAAGGCGGGAATGTAGAACGGGTCGTTGTTGCGCAGCAGCGCCGTGTCGGGTTTCAGGAACCAGATCGGCTCCGGGGAACACTCCCCGCAGCCCGGCCGGTTCCGTTCCGGCAGAGTATCCGCTCCGCCCCCGGCTTGCGGCGACGGTTCTGCCGTGCATCCCGTATTGCCCCCGTCCAGCCGGGGGAGTTCTGCCGTGCACTCCGTGGCATTGCCGATCTGTCTCAGTCCTGACGGATACTCCGTTCCGTCCCCGGCTTGCCGAGACCGTTCGGCCGGGTCTTCCGCCCCGCCCCTTATCAGGTGGTTCAGCTCCTCGGCGTGCGCGGCGTAATTGCGTCCTATGCAGATGATTTTCATGGTTTTCCGTTACTGTTTGTTGTGATCGTACCGCTGCGCCCGGACCAGCATCCAGACGACGTAGACCGGAAGGTAAATTACATAGACGACCGGCAGGGCATCCTGCTGGCCGGTCAGGTTCAGGACTACTGCAAGTAAAACCCATAACGCCCCGATAATCACCAGATGCCGCCGCATGAACGACGACAGTCCTGCGACATCGACGTTTTTCTTCTTCTCCGCAGGCATGGTGTTGTAGCCCGCAATCAGCATCGGAAACCGCTTGACCAGCAGTCCGACGACGATCAGGAATACGCCGGTGAGGATGTGTATGAAAATTTCGTCCATAACTTCAGGTTATTGTGCTTCGGTCGCATGCAGCTCTGCGACCATCCGGGCGGCGAATCGGTCGCTGGCGCCGGGCCCTCCGATAACTTTGCGTAATTCGTCGAAGTCGGAGAGCATCTTTTCGCGCTTGGAGCCGCCTTCGACGACGGCCCGCAGTTCGCGCTCGGCGCGCGTGATGTCAAGCCCCGACTGGATGATCTCCGCAACCGCCTCGCGGCCGAGGTTGAGGTTCACGAGCGACACCCAAGGCACGTTCAATACGTAAGGCTGCAGTTTAACCTGAAACCATAACGTTCTGTAAACCACCACTTCGGGAATGCCGAGCAGGGCCGTTTCGAGCGTCGCCGTGCCGGAGGTCACGACGGCGGCTTCGGCCGCCGCGAGTGTTTCGTAGGTTTGGTCGCAGACGTAGCGGATGCCGCTGCCGGCCATGTACTGTTCGTAAAGCGCCCTGTCCAGCCACGACACGCCCGCGACGACGAACTGGTGGCCGGGGAACTTTTTCGAAAGGTCGGCCATCAGCGGCAGGTTGTCGCGGATCTCACCCCGGCGGCTGCCGGCCAAGAGGGCGACGATCGGCCGCCCGTCCAATCCGTTGCGGCGGCGGAATTCGTCGGGCGAGGGGAGCGCGGCGCGTTTCGCCTCGATGGCGTCCACGAGCGGGTTGCCCTCGAAAATCGGTCCGATGCCGTGCCTGGGGGAAGTAGTCGCGTTCGAAGGGGAAGATGATGAACAGCTCGTCCACGTATTTGCGGATCGCCTTCACCCGCCATTCGCGCCAGGCCCAGACTTGGGGGCGATGTAGTAGAAGACGCGGATGCCGTGCTCCTTGGCCCAGCGAGCCATCTTCATATTGAAGCCCGGGTAGTCCACCAGGATCAGCACGTCGGGGGCGAACGCCGCCACGTCGGCCTGACATTCGAGCATCTGCCGTTTGATCGTCCGCAGGTTTTTGAGGACCTGCACGATGCCGAAAAACGAGGTTTCGCGGTAGTGCTTCGCCAGATTCGCCGCGCCGCCCGCGGCGGCCATGCGGTCGCCGCCCCAGAAGCGGAACTGCGCTTCGGGATCGGCCTTGCGAAGCCCTTCGATCAGGTTTGCGCCGTGCAGGTCGCCCGAAGGCTCGCCGGCGATGAGGTAGTATTTCATGCCTTTGCGGTTTGTTGCGGTTACTCTTCGTTCAGCAGGTCGGGGCGGAGCTGCCGGGTGCGCTGGTAGGACTGTTCCTCCTGCCAGCGGGCGATCTGGGCGAAGTTGCCCGAAAGCAGGACGTCGGGGACCCGCCAGCCGCGGAATTCGGCGGGGCGGGTGTAGACCGGAGGCGCCAGCAGGTTGTCCTGAAAGCTGTCCGTGAGGGCCGAGGCTTCGTCGCCGATGGCGCCCGGAATGATGCGCACGACCGAGTCGGCGATGATGCAGGCCGCCAGCTCGCCGCCCGTCAGCACGTAGTCGCCGATCGAGATTTCGCGCGTGACGAGGTGTTCGCGGATGCGGTGGTCGATGCCCTTGTAGTGGCCGCAGAGGATGATGATGTTGTCGAGCGTCGAGAGCCGGTTGGCTTCGTGCTGGTCGTAGCGGACGCCGTCGGGCGAGGTGTAGATGATCTCGTCGTAATGCCGCTCGGACTGGAGTTTCTCGATCAGTTCGAAGACCGGTTCGCACTTGAGGACCATGCCCGCCTCGCCGCCGAAGGGGTAGTCGTCGGTGGTCTTGCGGCGGTCGTGGGCGTAGTCGTGGAGGTTATGGACGACGATCTGGACCAGACCCTTCTCCTGCGCGCGGTGCAGGATGGATTCGTTGAGCGGGGAGGTCAGCAGTTCGGGGACGACTGTCAGGATGTCGATGCGCATGTTTCTGAATTGAAAAATTGAAATTACTGCGGGCGGAAAATGATGTCCTTGACGCTTGCGGCGGTCAGGGGGATTTCCCGTCCGTGTTCGAGGGTGAAGGCCTTGTAGCCCAGCGCCGTGAAGAGTTCGACGATGCGGGGGCGGTTGCCGCCGCCCGTCTCGACGAGCGCCGTGGGGCGGAAGCGTTCGAGCAGCGGGCGCAGCTCGGTCAGCACCACGACTTCGTAGCCTTCGATGTCGCATTTGACGAAGTCGAGGCGTTCGAGTCCGGCGAAGAGTTCGCTGCCCCGGCGCATCTGGGCCGAGAACTGCGCGGCGGCGACCGCGCCGCTGTCGTTGACGAAGTTCTGTCCCGTGCCGAAGTAGCCCGTTTCGCGCGCCGAGTCGTTGGCCATCGTGATCGGTTTGTTCTCGGTGCCCAGCGCGTAGGGGAGTATCTCGACGTTGCGGCAGCGGCGGAGGTTGCGGCGCAGGACGGCGAGGATCGGGGGAACCGGCTCCACGGCGTAGACCCTGCCCGCCGGGCCGGTCAGCCGGGAGAGCGTGCGGGCGTAGTAGCCGAGGTTGGCGCCGATGTCGACGGCCGTGTCGCCCGCGCGGACGAGCTGCGGCAGGTGGTAGACGTATTCGGTGGCGGGGGCGTAACGCCCGATGCCGAGCCGCTGCCAGAAAAAGAACAGGCGGCTCACGGCGCGCAGGTAGCCTTCGAGCGGCAGGGTTCGGTAGAGGATTTTATGGATCAGTGTCTTCACGTTTCCGGAGGTTTGCGGAGCGGATTTTCCCGGACGGCATCCGCTGCGGTGTCGAGGCGGAGCCTCAGTTCTTGTAGTTCACTTCTTGGTTGAGGACCTCGACGACGAAGGGGTTGTAGAGCATTTCGTGGCCGATGGTCGATTCGGGGCCGTGGCCGGGGTAGACGCGGACCTCTTCGCCCAGCGGGATCAGGGAGTCGAGGATCGAGCGCATGATCCACGAATAGTCGCCGCCCGGCAGGTCGGTGCGGCCGATCGACTCGCGGAAGAGCGTGTCGCCCGTGAAGAGCGATTTGGATTCGGGGTCGAACAGCGCCACATGGCCGGGGGTGTGGCCGGGGGTATGGATCACGCGCATGACGGTATGGCCGAAGCGGATTTCGGGCGTCGTGTCGAGGTCGAGGTCCGCCGCGGGCATCTCGCCGACGGGAACGCCGAAGATGCTGCCGCTGGTCGAGGCGTTGTCCAGCAGGAACTGGTCCTTGGACGAGAGCGCGAAGGGGATGCCGTAGCGTTTCTTGAGGTGCGCCACGCCCAGCGTATGGTCGAAATGGCCGTGGGTGTTGACCGCCAGAACGGGTTTGAGTCCGTGCTGGGCGATGAAGTTGTCGAGTGCGGCGTCTTCGCGCGGATTGCTGTTGCCGGCGTCGATGACGACGGCTTCGGAGGTGTCGTCCCAGACGACGTAGGTGTTTTCCTGTATCGGGTTGAATTGCAGGCAGGCTATTTTCATAATTCGGTCGTTTTTCGGAATCGTAATGTATTTGTGCAAAGACTGTGCAGACCGGACGGGCCGGGCCGCATCGTCTCCGGGCGGATGTTTATCATGGGCAAATATAGCGTTTTTTACCGGATTTTACCTATCTTTATGACCCGAATAAACTTACTCGACATGAAACGACTCGTCGCTTTGATTTTCGCGCTGGCCGTGTGCGGCGCGGGAGCCGCGGCCCGGCCGGGTGCCTACAGGACCGTGAAAAACATCGCCTACCGCGACGCCGGGGGCGACCGGAACATCGACACGATGTGCCGGCTGGACCTCTATTATCCGGCGGATAAGGAAGGCTTCTCGACCGTCATATGGTATCACGGCGGCGGCCTGACGGGCGGGCGGCGCGATATCCCCGAAGCGTTGAAGGAGAAGGGATTCGCCGTGGTGGGCGTGGAGTACCGGCTCTCGCCGCACGTGAAGGTGGCCGACTGCGTGGACGATGCGGCCGCGTCGGCGGCGTGGGTGGTGAAGCATATCGCCGAGTACGGCGGCGATCCGCGGCGGATTTTCGTGGCGGGCCACTCGGCGGGCGGTTACCTGACCTCAATGATCGGGCTGGACAAGCGCTGGCTCGAACCCTACGGCATCGACCCCGACACGACCTTCGCGGCGCTGATTCCCTACAGCGGGCAGGTGGTGACCCACTTCGCGCGCCGCCGCGAGATGGGGATTCCCGACACGCAGGTGGTGGTGGACGACATGGCGCCGCTCAATTACGTGCGGCCCGACTGCCGACCGATCCTGATCCTTTCGGGTGACAGGGAGCGGGAGATGCTGGGCCGCTACGAGGAGAACGCCTACTTCTGGCGCATGATGCGCGTGGCGGGGCATCCCGACGTGCGGATTTACGAGTTCGACGGCTTCGACCACGGCAACATGCCGCAGGCCGGGCACTTTGCGGCGGTGCGCTATATCCGCGAGATGGAGCGGAAAATGGAGCGGTAGTTGTGTAGAATCGGAGCTATGAAAATAAACGGATATGCGCTTTTGCAGGCCGCGGCAGCCTTGTGCGCCGCGCTTGTGCTGACGGGGTGTTCGCTGCTGAAGGTCGCCGTGGCTACGGGCGACCCCCTGTCGAAAGAGGAGATGAACGTGCGGACGATGACGCGCGGATTCTATTACGACATGGCCGCAGAGGTGGCGCGCACGGCCGATTCGATCGCCCAAGCGGCGCCGGAACTCGCCGTGCGGGTCGCCGCGGTGCGCTGGAAGATACATGCCACGCGGGCGGGAGTCTCGGCCGCCATGCAGGGGATTCCCGACGTGGCGCTGGCCGACATGTGGATACTCTGCCGGCGGATGAACGAACGCTTTGCGGCGACGCCCGATTCGCTGCTGTTCGGGGCGCAGAGCGGCATGGCGCGCGATGCGGCGGCGCGGCTCGACCGCCGGGCCGCGCGGCTGGCGCGGCAGGTGTTGGCGGAGGAGCGTTACGCGCTGATGGAGCGTTTTGTCGCGCAGTATGTGCGGGACAATCCCTCCGACGAGGGGATGGAGGCTTCGAATACGACCCTTGCGTGGATCGAGTTCCTGCGCGAGAACGGCGTAGAGCACGCCTATGCGACGGGTTCGATCGCCGAAGTGCTGGCCGACGTGAACGACCGCGTGAGCAGCCAGACGCAGCAACTGGCCAGCAGTGTCGGCTGGTCGAAGGACATTCTCGAAATGCAGCTGCAGCAGGACAGCCTGCGCATGGAGGTCGGGGCGCGCCTCGACTCGCTCGAACGCAGTTTCACGCGCATCGTCGTCGTGGCCGAGCATCTGCCCGAAATATCGGACCGGGTGCTGGACGAGCTGAACAAACAGGTGACGCAGCTGATATATACGATGAATTACAGCGTCGATAACGCCTTTGCCGATTTCGACCGCCAGCGCGACGAGCTGCAGCGGTATGTGACCGGAGAGCGGCAGGCGTTGGTCGAGCAGCTGCGGCAGACGGCCGGCGAGGTGGTGCGGACGACGCTCGACGCGGTGCCGGGGCTGGTGGGCAAGGTGTTGCTGTACGTGGTGTTGGCGCTCGCGGTGCTGATCGGGGGACCCTTTGCGCTGGGGTTCTGGCTGGGCGGCGTGAGGGCGAGGGCCGGAGCGAAGAGAAAGGAGTAGGCGGCGGCCCCGACCGGGCTGCGGGTGTCTGAAACGGAACGGGTGCGGCGGCCAGATCGCCGTGTCGGCGGAGGTGAAGGACGAGGGCGGCGCTTCGGCAAAATGCAAGTGAACTTGCTTTTGCCCTCAGCTTGCACTATCTTTACAGAACATAGGCGGCGGCTCGGCAATGTCCAAATAAATTTGGCATTGCTCTCGCCTTGCACTATCTTTGCCGCAAATTGGAAGACGATGGCTCGCAAAAAGGCAAATTATCCCCTCATCGAGGGGCTTGAAATAACGACGCTCGCCGCCGAAGGCAAGGCGATGGGACGCTGGAACGACGTGGTGGTGTTCGTGCCGCTGACCGTTCCGGGCGACGTGGTGGATGTGCAGATACGCTCCAAGCGCCGCAGGTTCATGGAGGGATTCGTGGTCCGCTACGTCAGAAAATCGCCGCTGCGCGCGGAGGCCTTCTGCGCCCATTTCGGGGTTTGCGGGGGCTGCAAGTGGCAGAACCTGCCCTACGAGGAGCAGCTGCGCTTCAAGACCGAGCAGGTGCGCGACCAGCTGACGCGCATCGGCAAGATCGCACTGCCGCAGATCGCGCCCTGTCTGGGTTCGGAGCAGACCCGGTTTTACCGCAACAAACTCGAATTCACCTTCGCCGACCGCCGCTGGCTGACGCGCGAAGAGGTGGAGAGCGGGACGGACTTCGATGCCGCGCCCGCGCTCGGATTCCATATTCCCAACATGTTCGACAAGGTGCTGGACATCGACAAGTGCTGGCTCCAGCCCGATCCGTCGAATGACATCCGCACCGAGACCAGACGCTTCTGCATCGAAAACGGCTACACGTTCCACAACGCCCGCGAACACAGGGGGCTGATGCGCAACATGATCGTCCGCACGGCTTCGACGGGCGAGGTGATGGTGATCGTGGTGTTCGGCGAGGACGACCGGGAGCGGATCGCCGCGCTGCTGGACCATCTGGCGGCGAATTTCCCGCAGATCACGTCGCTGTTCTACATCGTCAACACCAAGTTCAACGATTCGGTCGGGGACCTCGATCCGGTTTGCTACAAGGGCAAGGACCATATCGTCGAAGAGATGGAGGGGCTGCGGTTCAAGGTGGGGCCGAAGTCGTTTTACCAGACCAATTCGGCGCAGGCGTACGAGCTTTACAAGGTGGCGCGGGAGTTCGCGGACCTCAAACCGGAGGACGTGCTTTACGACCTCTACACCGGGACGGGGACCATCGCCAATTTCTGCGCCGCGCGGTGCCGCCGGGTGGTGGGCGTGGAGTATGTGCCCGAAGCGATCGCCGATGCGAAGGTCAATTCGCAGATCAACGGCATCGGGAATACGGTTTTCTATGCGGGCGACATGAAGCAGGTGCTGAGCGACGGGTTCGTCGCCGCCAACGGCCGTCCCGACGTGATCATCCTCGATCCGCCGCGTGCGGGCGTGGACGAGCCGGTGATCGGGGTGATCCTGCGCGCCGCGCCCCGGCGGATCGTCTACGTGAGCTGCAATCCCGCCACGCAGGCCCGCGACTTGGCGCTGCTCGACGCCGATTACCGCGTCGAGGCGGTACAGCCCGTGGACATGTTCCCCCACACGCACCATGTGGAAAACGTCGTGAAACTCGTACGGCGATGAGACTGGACGGTTTCGGGATATTCGTCGAGCGGATGCCGGCCATGGTCCGCTTCTACCGCGACGTGCTGGGATTCGAGATCCGCGAGGATGAAAACGCCTCGAACGTCTATCTGGAAAAGGACGGAACGCTGTTCCTGCTCTACCGCAGGGCGGATTTCGAGAAGATGACCGGCCGCAGGTTCGGCTATGCCGGCCCGGTGAACGGGCATTACGAGATTGCCCTGAGCGTCGAAAACCATGCGGCGGTCGATGCGGCCTTCCGCGAGGTCGTCGCCAAAGGCGCCCGGCCCGTCATGGAACCCACAACCGAACCGTGGGGCCAGCGCACCTGCTACGTGGCCGACCCCGAAGGCAACCTGATCGAAATAGGGTCGTTCAAGGCATGATTCCGGAGAGGGGATGCAGTATTTCGGATTTTTGGCGTTTTATTTGCAAGACAGTTACCTAAAAAACGGAAAATATGAAAAAACTGATTTTAATGGCGGCGGTGGCGCTGATGGCTCTTCCCGCGGCGGCACAGATGCAGGAGGCTTTCCCCAGCTATATTCAGGTGAACGGACGCGCCGAGAAGGAGATCACGCCCGACGAGTTCTACCTCTCGATCGTCATCAACGAGCGCGATTCGAAGGGCAAGATTTCGGTCGAGAGCCAGCAGCGCGACATGATCGCGGCCCTCAAGCGGCTGGGCGTGAACGTCGAGAAGCAGCTGAAGGTGGCCAACCTTTCGAGCGAGTTCTTCAAGAAGAACACTTCGGTGGCGACGGCCAAGTACCAGCTTCAGCTGGGATCCTCGGCCGAGGTGGCCAAGGTGTGGCAGGCGCTCGACGGACTCGGCATCTCGAACGTTTCGATCCTGAAGGTGTCGCACTCGAAGATCGACGAGTATAAGGAGCAGGTGCGCGTCGAAGCGATGCAGAACGCCAAGCAGAGCGCCCAGACGCTGGCCGGGGCGATCGGGCAGAATGTCGGCAAGTGCTTCTATATTTACGACTCGAACAACAACGTGATGCCGGTGCTGTATGACAACATGGCCGTGATGCGCAGTGCGAAGACCGGGTATGGCGAAGAGGCCGCGGCGGACGAACCGCTCGACTTCAAGACCATCAAGCTGCAGTATAACGTGCAGGCGAAATTCGTGCTGGAGTAGCTCTCCGGCGGCATATGCGAAGAGGATGTCCCGCGAAGGGCGTCCTCTTCGTCGTCTCAGGGTGTCGCGGACGGAGGTTGTCGCGCTTCGGGTCCCGGATTCGCGGGCGGAGCGCGGAGGAAGGCCGGGCGTGGTCGCGGACGAAGCCCGCCGGATGCGAAAAACGGTGCCGGATGGTGCGGATTCCGAAAAATTATACTATCTTTGTTTACTTTACCCTTTAAAAAAGGAGGAGTTATGGAAAAACAGTTTTGTTTCAACTACGAGCATTATGCGGCTCTTGCCGAGCTGTCCGATGCGGACCGTGAGCTGGTTCGGGAGGCCGAACGGGCCACGGCCAACGCCAATGCGCCCTATTCGAAGTTCCGGGTGGGAGCGGCTGCGCGGCTGCGCAGCGGGAAAATCCTCTACGGAAGCAATTTCGAGAGCGAGGTCTATCCTGCGGGACTCTGCGCCGAGCGGACGCTGATGTTTTATGCGCAGGCCAATTATGCCGACGATCCGATCGAGACGCTGGCGATCGCTTCCGATCCCTCGGAGCGCGAATGTTATCCCTGCGGCCAGTGCCGTCAGGTGATGGTGGACGTCGAACGCCGTCAGGGCGCGCCCATGCGGGTCATCATGAGCGGCGGCGGCACGGCGACGGCCGTCGATTCGGCGGCGCTGCTGCTGCCCTTCACGTTCGTGCTCTGACCCGCAGCGAGCATGTCCGAGATACCGGCTTCGGCGGCGCGGCCCGCCGACGGCGGAGAAACGTTGCGTTGAAGTACAGGCCGCTTTTAGAAATACCCGAAAAATGTTCACTCCCGAAGATATCCTCTACGAAGACAATCATCTGCTGATCGTCAATAAACGCTGCGGCGATCTGGTGCAGCCCGATCCGTCGGGCGAAAGCGCGCTCGAAGACCAGATAAAGGCCTTTGTCAAACGCCGCGACGCCAAGCCCGGCGACGTGTTCCTCGGCGTGGTGCACCGCATCGACCGTCCGGTGAGCGGCGCGGTGCTGTTCGCCAAGACCTCGAAGGCCCTGACGCGGCTCAACGAGATGATCCGCGAGGGCCGCATCCGCAAGGTCTACTGGGCCTTGACCGAACGGACGCCCGACCCCGAAAGCGGCGAACTGCGCCACTACATCCTGCGCGACGCCCGCACCAACCGCTCGCGGGCCTGCGACGGGCCGAAGCCCGGCGCCAAGGAGGCGCGCCTGCGTTACGAAACGCTGGGGGCGGGGACCAACTATACGCTCGTCGAGGTGGAGCTGCTGACGGGGCGTCACCACCAGATCCGCGCCCAGCTCTCGAAGATCGGGTGTCCGATCCGCGGCGACCTGAAATACGGCGCGCGGCGTTCGCTGCCCGGCGGCGGCATCTCGCTCCATTCGCGGCGGGTCGAGTTCGAACACCCCGTGCGCCGTGAACCCGTGAGCGTCACGGCTCCCGCGCCTGCGGACGACAACCTGTGGGCTTATTTCGAAACCCGTTGATTTCCCGGAAAATATGCGATTGTTGATTCAGCGCGTGAAGAACGCTTCCGTCAGCGTCGGCGGCGATGAGCTGTCCCGGATCGGGCAGGGCCTGCTGGTGCTGGTCGGCGTGGGCGTGGAGGACACGGACGAAGATATGGAGTATCTGGCGGGCAAGCTGGTCCGTCTGCGGATTTTCGACGACGGGCAGGGGGTGATGAACCTCGACGTGCGGCAGGTCGGCGGCGAGGTGCTGGTGGTGAGCCAGTTCACGCTGCAGGCTTCGACCCGCAAGGGCAACCGCCCGTCGTATGTCAGGGCGGCGCCCGAAGCCGTCTCGCGCCCGATGTACGAGCGTTTCACGGCCCGCGTGGCCGAGCTGCTGGGCCGGGAGGTGCCGACGGGGGAGTTCGGCGCCGACATGCAGGTGGCGCTGGTGAACGACGGTCCGGTGACCATCTGGATAGATTCCAAAATGAGGGATTGTTAACCGAAAAATAGAAGATGAAAAGATTATTGACAGTTTTGCTGGCAGGTATTTCCGCAGGTTTCGCCTCCTGCGGAGACGACGGCGCGGAGAAGGGGGACACATGGTTCCTGAAACCCGAAGCGGTGGTTTCGGGAACGACGGCGGAGATCTCCTGCCGCACGAAATTCGCCGACGGCGTGCTGACCGAGAGCGGCGCGGGGTTCGTATACACGCGGATCGGAGCCGCGGACGGCTATTTCGACGCCGAGCCGGTGGAGGTGAGCGGGAATGCGCTTTCGTGCCATTTGAGCGACCTCGAACCCGAAACCGACTACTTGGTGTACGCTTATCTGGAGCTGGGCGGCGCAGGGCGCATGCAGAGCGAATCGGTCTCCTTCCGGACCGGGAAGGGAAGCGATCCGGGGAATGCGCCGGCATTCGGACAGCCCGCCTACTCGGAGGTGACCTCCTCTTCGGCGGTGGTGAGCTGTACGTTCTCCTATCAGGGTGCGGAGCCTGTTTCCGAGGTCTATTTCCTCTACGGGACGGGCGGCGTTTCGAAACGCGAAGCCGTGAGTGCGCAGCCCGGCGCGAAGAGCGTCCGGCTTTCGGGGCTGGACGCTTCGACGGACTATACGTTCCGTTTGTGCGTCGCTGCGGGCGGAAAGACCTATGAGAGCGGAGAGGCGGCCTTTACGACCGATGCGGGCGACGGGCCCGGACCCGGTCCGAATCCGGGGCTGACGAAGTTTTCGGGCTGGCCCGAACTGCCCGTCGAGGTGAAGAACGGCGATTACCATTACGCCTACCATACGATCAGCGACTTCAAGGTCGGAAACTACAACGCCCGCAACTACACGGTATGTTACAGCGCCGAGAATCACGGTCCCGTATGGGTGGCCGCGCCGCTGCACAACTGTTATGTGACCAAGAGCGGGAACCGCAGCTACAGTCAGGATCCGGATGTTCCGGCGGGCATACAGCCGGCGTCGAAGTCCCTCGCCGATCCCTACAACAAGGGCCACATGCTGGGCAACCGCGAACGTTCGAGAACGGCCGTCATGCGCAGGCAGGTCTGCTATTACACCAATATCGCGCCCCAGCACAGCGGGACCTTCAATACGGGCGGCGGCGCGTGGAACAACCTCGAAGACGTGATCGACAAGTATTGGGACGCGACCAAGAATTCCAGTGTCGGCGATACGCTTTATGTGGTCGTCGGGGCTTACTACAAGACGTGGACCGACTCGTACGGCAATACGGCTTCGCCCAAGAAGGCCGCCTTCGGCGGTCAGCAGGCGGGCGTTCCGACCATGTTCTACTACGCCATGCTGCGGACGAAGAACGCCAAGTCCGGCAAATCGGTGCTGCACTGTTCGCGCGAGGAGTTGCAGTGCGCGGCCTTCGTGATGAGCCACGCCATGCAGAAGGGGCACAAACCCTCGCGCAGCGATATGCGCAGCGTCGCGGAGGTCGAGCGGCTGAGCGGGTTCCAGTTCTTTACCAACGTGCCCAATGCGCCCAAGGATACCTATAACCCTTCGGACTGGGGATTGTAGCGATGTATGCGTGGGGCGATAACAGGCGGTTCAACTCCTATTCGGGGTATTTTCGCCGCATGTTCGGCTGCCGCGTGCAGAAACTGTCGGTGGACGCCGGGTTCACGTGTCCCAACCGGGACGGAACGATAAGCGGGGGAGGATGTACGTTCTGCAACAACGGGGCGTTCACTCCCTCGTACTGCGTGCCGGCCAAGGGGGTGCGGCGGCAGATCGAGGAGGGGATCGAGTTCCACCGCAGGCGTTACCGCACGGCGTCGAAGTATCTGGTCTACTTCCAGTCGTTTTCGAACACCTATGCGCCGCTGGAGCGGCTGAAGGAGGTGTACGGCGAGGCGCTGGCGCATCCCGACGTGGCGGGCATCGTCGTCGGCACGCGGCCCGACTGCGTGGACGCCGAAAAGCTGGACTATTTCGCGGAGCTGGCGCGCGGGAGGTACGTGGCCGTCGAGTACGGCATCGAATCGACCCGCGACGAGACGCTGCGGGCGGTGAACCGCGGGCATGACTTCGCCTGCGCGCGCCGCGCCGTGGAGATGACCGCCGCGCGGGGGCTGCACGTCGGGGCGCACTTTATCCTCGGACTGCCGGGCGAGACGGACGCGATGCTGCTGGAGCAGGTCGCGGCGATCAATTCGCTGCCGCTCACGACGCTGAAATTCCATCAGCTGCAGCTCTTCCGCGGCACGGCGATGGCCGCCGAATACGACGCCGACCCCGGCCGCTTCCGCTTCTGGGAGATCGGCGAGTACATCGACCTTTTTGTCGAGGTGCTGCGCCGCCTGCGGCCCGATCTGGTCGTCGAACGGTTCGCGAGCGAGGCGCCGCCCCGCTACCATTACGGCCGCAACTGGGGGCTGGTGCGCAACGAACAGCTGCTGGCGATGCTCGAAAAAAGATTGGAGGAACGAAATGCGTATCAAGGCGAAATTTTTGTACCTTTACAGTCGCTGCGATAGGTTCGAACTTGCTTTTGCCCTCAGTTTGCACTATCTTTGCCTTTGCAATTGCTAATATTTCCGTACCGAAATGAAACCCATCATTAAGGAGCTGATGCTGAAGCCCGTCAAGGAGTATTTCCTGATGACGGTCGGCATGATCATGTACTCTTTCGCGTGGATCGGCTGCATCCTGCCCGCCAAAGGCGTCGGCGGAGGGGCCGCGGGTCTGTCGCTCGTGTTGTGCCATGCCGTCGAGGAGTGGCTCGGCGTCTCGATTCAGATCGGTACGATGGTATTCATCATCAACGGAATACTGCTGCTGATCGCGGGATTCATCATCGGCTGGAACTTCGGCGTGAAGACCGTCTACTGCGTCGTGGTGATCTCGCTGGGGATGAACTTCTGGCAGTCGGTGCTGCCGGAGGGCGACTTCCTCCACCTCGAACGTATTCTGTCGGTGATCCTCGGCGGCATACTGGCCGGCATGGGCGTGGCGATGTGCTTCGCGCAGGGCGGCTCGACGGGCGGCACGGACATCGCCGCGATGATCATCAACAAGTACCGCACGATCAGCTACGGCAAGATCGTCATCTACTCGGATTTCGTCATCATCGGATCGTCGATGCTCGTGGGATTCCATATCGACACGGTGATCTACGGCTATGTGATGACGGCGGTCTTCGGCTATACGGTCGATATGATCATGGCCGGGAACCAGCAGTCGAGTCAGGTCTTCATCGTGACGCACGACTATGAGAAGATGGCGGAGGCCATCGTCGAGAATATCCACCGCGGCGTGACGCTCATCGACTCGCAGGGGTGGTACACCAAGAAGCAGTCGAAAATCGTCATGGTGGTATGCCGCAAGCGCGAGACCGCGATGATCCTGAAATTCGTCAAGACGATAGATCCCGACGCCTTTATGACCGTGGGGTCGGTGATGGGCGTTTACGGCAAGGGATTTCAGGCGCTCAACAAACTCTGATGCCCCTCTATGCCGACATAGTACTGCCGCTGGCGCAGCCCGCCTATACGTTCGCCGTGCCCGAAGGGATGCACGTGGCGGAGGGGACGGCGGTAGCCGTGCAGTTCGGGCCCCGCAAATTCTATACGGGCGTCGTTTGGCGGGTGCATGACCGCCGTCCGCCGTTCAGGACAATCAAATCCATACAGCGCGTGCTGTACGACGCGCCCCTGCTCTCGGCGCAGCAAAAGGCGCTCTGGGAGTGGATCGCCGCGTACTACATGTGTTCGGCGGGCGAGGTGATGCGCGTGGCGCTGCCGTCGCTGATGAAGCCTTCGGGCGATACCGAGGAGGAGTTCGCCGAAGACGAGTTCCGTCCCCGCACGGAGTGCTACGTGGCGCTGGCGCGGGAGCTGCACGACGAAGGGCGCCTGCACGAGGTCTTCGAGAAGCTCGGACGGCGCGCGCCCAAGCAGTACGAAGCCCTGCTGGAGATCGCGTCGGCGGGGGACGAGACCCGGATTTCGACGGGCGAGGTGGCCCGCCGCCTGCTGCGGGCCGACTATGCCGTGCTGCATGCGCTGGAGCGCAAGGGGCATATCGTCTGCACGGAGCGCGAACGCACCGTCGAGCGGGGCGGCTCGGCGTTCCGGCTGCCCGAACTGACCGCGCCGCAGCGCGAAGCGCTCGGTTCGCTGCGGGAGCAGTTCGCCGAAAAGCCTGCGGCGCTGCTGCACGGCGTGACGGGGTCGGGGAAGACCGAAATTTACATACACCTGATCGCCGAAACGCTGGCGCGGGGCGGCGACGTGCTGCTGCTTGTGCCCGAAATCGCCCTGACGGCGCAGCTGATCGGGCGCATGGAGCGCATCTTCGGCAGCCGCGTGACCCCCTATCATTCGAAACTTACGAACCGCCGCCGCACGGAGACCTACCTGCGGCTGAACTGCTCCCAAGGGGGCGAGTTCGTCGTCGGCGTGCGGTCGTCGATATTTCTGCCGCTCAAGCATCTGCAACTGATAATCGTGGACGAGGAGCACGACGCCAGCTACAAGCAGGCCGATCCCGCGCCCCGCTACAACGCCCGCGACTGCGCCGTGGTGATGGCCCGCCTGTGGGGCGGCCGCACGCTGCTGGGAAGCGCCACGCCGTCGCTCGAAACGTGGCTCAACGCCGAGGGCGGGAAGTACGGCCGCGCCGTGCTGGCGGAGCGTTACGGCGACGCCCGGTCGCCCGAAATATTCGTTTCGGATACGATCCGCGCCGCCAAGCGCGGCGAGCGGCATGCGCATTTCAACAAACTGCTGCTGGACAAGATGGAAGAGACGCTGGGGCGGGGCGAGCAGGTGATGCTGTTCCAGAACCGCCGCGGATTCTCGCCCTACGTCGAGTGTTCTCAGTGCGGGTGGACGGCCCGCTGTCCGCACTGCAACGTGACGCTGACCTACCACAAGGGCGGCGCCAGACTCGTCTGCCACTACTGCGGTTACACGGCCCCGGTGCCGGCGAAGTGCCCTTCGTGCGAGGTGACGGAGGTGCTGCCGCGGGGATTCGGCACGGAGAAGGTCGAGGAGGAGATCGCCCGGCTCTTCCCCGAAGCCCGCGTCGCCCGGCTGGACCGCGACAGCGTGACCTCCGAGCGGGCGTTCAACGCCATAATCTCCGATTTCGAAGCCCGCAAGACCGATATTCTGGTCGGGACGCAGATGATTACGAAGGGATTCGACTTCGGCGGCGTGTCGCTGGTGGGGATTCTCAATGCCGACAACCTGCTGAACAACCCCGATTTCAGGGCTGCGGAGCGGGCCTTTCAGCTCATGCTGCAGGTCGCCGGACGCGCCGGACGCCGCTCGGACGGCGGCGAGGTGGTGATTCAGACCTCCGAGCCGGGGCATCCCGTGATCCGGCAGGTCGTGGCGGGCGATTTCGCCGGGATGGCCCGCATGCAGCTCTCCGAACGCAAAGCGTTCTTCTATCCGCCCTATGCGCGGCTGACCTCGCTGACGCTGCGCCACCGCGACGTCGCGCTGCTGCGCCGCGGCGTCACGGAGCTGGCGGCGCGCCTGCGCGTCAGGTTCGGCCGCCGCGTGCTGGGGCCGATGACGCCCCCGGTGGACCGCATCCGCGGCGAGTATCTCGCGGGTCTGTTGCTCAAGATCGAAAGCGGCGCTTCGTCGGCCAAGGCCCGCGCACTGCTGGCCGCCGAGCTGAAGGCGTTCGCCGAAAATCCCGAATTCAAAACGATCACCTTCATCTGCAATGTCGATCCTCAGTGACCTGCTGCGCGACGTCGCGGCGCTTTTCTTTCCGCCGCGCTGCCCCGTCTGCGGCGTCCCGCTCGCGCAGGGCGAACGCACGGTGTGCACGCTGTGCCGCACGACGGCGCCCCTGACGGGGTTCTGGCTTGAGGCGGACAATCCCCTGCTGGCGAAGTGCCGGGACATGCTGCCCGTCGAGCGGGCTTCGGGTTTTCTCTACTACATTCACGGAAGCGGGTGGCGGGAGCTGATCCGCGGATTCAAATACCGCGGAGCGTGGCGCACGGCCCGCGCGATGGGCGAGTGGTACGGACGCTGTCTGAAGGAGAGCGGGCTGTACGACGGGGTGGAAGTGGTCGTGCCCCTGCCGCTGCACCCCGTCAAGCGGTGCAGGAGGGGGTATAACCAGTCGGAGTACATCGCCGAGGGGATCGCCTCGCAGCTGGGAGCGGAGGTGGATCGCCGGAGCGTCCGCCGCAAGCGCAATACGGAGAGTCAGGCTCTCAAGCCGCGGCGCGAGCGCGCCCGGAACGTGGACGAGGCTTTCGCGGTGCGCCGTCCCGAACGGCTCGAAGGGCGGCATGTACTGCTGGTGGACGACGTCTTCACGACGGGCAGCACGATGCTTTCGTGCGCCGGGGAGATGCTGCGCGCCGCACCCGGATGCCGGATCAGCATCGCGGCGCTCGCCGTCTCGCGGCGGGAGCTGGGGGTGAGGGAGTGATCGGAAATTAAAAATTCTTTTTCAACAGGCGTTATCCCCTGCTGCGGGGACTGTTTGCGGGAGAATCGTGGCATCAACACGATTTTCGATAACAACTTTGCCGCGGCCGTTTTGTTTTCTCCGCCCGAATCGCTATTTTTGGGCTCTGAACGAAAGGATAAATCATGGCTAAAGATTATAACCCCTCCCAACGCAACAGGGAGGCATTCGAGGCGCTGACCGACACCGCCGGCAACGTGCCCCCGCAGGCGGTCGAACTGGAGGAAGCCGTGCTCGGCGCGCTGATGCTGGAAAAGGACAGCATCATCGCCGTGCAGGAGTACGTCACGCCCGACGCTTTTTATACCGAAGAGCACCGGACGATCTACCGCGCGATCGAGGAGCTCTCGATGGAACTCAAACCGATCGACCTCTATACCGTCACCGAGCGGCTCAAGGCCAAGAAGGAGCTGAAGAAGGTGGGCGGCGCGTCGTATCTGGCGCAGCTGACGCAGAAGGTCGGCTCGGCCGCAAACGTCGAATTTCACGCCAAGATCATCGCCCAGAAGTACGTGCAGCGCGAGCTGATCCGCTCGGCGACCGAGATTCAGAAGCGGTCGTACGACGAATCGACCGACGTGACGGAGCTGATCGGATATGCCGAGGGCGAGATATTCAAGGTGGCCGAAGGACACGTCAAGCGGTCGGTGCAGGCGTCGAAGGATATTCTGGCCCGCGCGCTGATGCAGATCGAGGAGGCGTCGAAGAATACGAGCGCCTTCAACGGCGTGCCGTCGGGCTTTATGGCCATCGACCGCGTGACGCTGGGCTGGCAGCTCTCGGACCTGATCATCATCGCAGCACGCCCTTCGATGGGCAAGACGGCGTTCGTGCTCTCGATGGCCCGCAACATGGCGGTCGATCACGAGCAGGGCGTGGCGTTCTTCTCGCTCGAAATGTCCGCCGTACAGCTGATGATGCGTTTGATTATCGCTGAGACGGGACTGAGCGGAAACGACGTCAAGTCGGGCCGTCTGACGCCCGAACAGTGGCGGCATCTGGAATCGGCGACCAAGCCGCTGGGCAGTGCGCCGCTCTATATCGACGACACGCCGGCGCTTTCGGTCTTCGAATTCCGCTCGAAGGCCCGCCGTCTGAAGATACATCACGACATCAAGATCATCATCATCGACTACCTGCAGCTGATGACCGGCAATCAGGATTCGAAAGGAAACCGCGAGCAGGAGGTGGCCTTTATTTCGCGTACGCTCAAGGCGATCGCCAAGGAGCTGAACGTGCCGATGATCGCGCTGTCGCAGCTGAGCCGCGCCACCGAAATGCGCGGCGGCTCGAAGCGTCCCCAGCTCTCGGACCTCCGCGAGTCGGGCGCCATCGAGCAGGACGCCGACATCGTGGCCTTCATCCACCGTCCGGAGTATTACGGCATCAATCAGGACGAGAACGGCATGCCGACGGCGGGTATGGCCGAGATCATCCTCGCCAAGCACCGTAACGGCGCCGTGTGCGACGTCAACCTGCGCTTCCTCAAGGAGCAGGCGCGTTTCGCCGACGTGGATGACACGATGCTGCCGCCGTCGCAGGCGGCTGACAGCCAGCAGGCCTACGACGACTATGCCAGCGGTTCGAACGCCGTGCCGGGAGCCGGAATCGGCGGCGGACTGGGCGCGGGAATCGGCGGCGGGGAGTTCGACCCCAATCCGCCCGCGCTGAACGACGAGGCGCCGTTTTAGAAGGGGCGCCGTTTTGGAGGGATGCTGCGGCCGGAGCGGAAGGTGCGGCCGATATGGTCGGAGAAGTCGGTGCGGCTGAGGCGGTCGGTGCAGGCGATGCAGGCAGTGCGGTCAGTGCGGCCGACTGTGGAAGAGGCAGGTAACAGAATGGTTAATTGATAATATTTTTCTGATAGATGTTTGTCCGGACCTATGCAGGAGCGATCGTGGGGATCGATGCCGCGGCGGTGACCGTCGAGGTCAATATCGCCGGCGGCGGACTGGGAATGTACCTCGTGGGGCTGCCGGACAGCGCCGTGAAGGAGAGCGAGCAGCGCATACGTGCGGCGTTCGAGAACTCCGGGGAGCGGATGTCGGGCCGCAAGGTGGTCGTGAGTCTGGCTCCGGCCGACCTGCGCAAGGAGGGCGCGTCGTTCGACCTGCCGATCGCCGTCGGGATTCTCGCGGCGATGTCGCGGGTGAATGCCGAAACGCTTGCCGGGACGATGTTCGCCGGGGAGCTGTCGCTGGACGGGACGCTGAAACCCGTGCGGGGCGTGCTGCCGATGGCGGTGCGCGCGCGGGAAGAGGGATTGCGGCGGCTGGTGCTGCCGGCGGCGAATGCCGCGGAGGCGGCCGTGGTCGAAGGCGTCGAGGTGATCGGGGCCGGAAGCCTGAAGGAGGTGATCGGACTGCTGAACGGCGAACGGGAGATGACGCCGGCGGTGCCTGCGGACGGGGAGCCGTTCGGGGCGGAGGCGGGCCGTTATGAAGAGGATTTTGCCGATGTGAAGGGCCAGACGCATGTGAAGCGTGCGCTGGAGATAGCCGCCGCGGGCGGTCACAACGTGCTGATGATCGGGGCGCCGGGTTCGGGCAAGACGATGCTGGCCCGCAGGATGCCGACCATCCTGCCGCCGCTGTCGCGCGAAGAGGCGCTGGAGACCACCAAGATACACTCCGTGGCCGGGAATATGGCGGCGGGCGGCCTGCTGGCGCGGCGGCCTTTCAGGGCGCCGCACCATACGATTTCGCAGGCGGCGCTGATCGGCGGGGGACAGTCGCCGCGGCCCGGCGAGGTGTCGCTGGCCCACAACGGGGTGCTGTTCCTCGACGAGCTGCCCGAATTCGGACGCAGCGTGCTCGAAGTGCTGCGGCAGCCGCTGGAGGAGAAGAGGGTGACCGTCTCGCGGGCGAGATACAGCGTGGAATATCCCGCCAACTTTACGCTGGTGGCGGCGATGAACCCCTGTCCGTGCGGCTATTACAACCATCCGGCGAAGGAGTGCGTATGTTCGCCGGGGGCGGTGCACCGCTATATGAGCCGGATTTCGGGACCGCTGATGGACCGGATCGACCTGCATGTGGAGGTGACGCCCGTGCCGGCGGCCGAACTTTCGGCGGCGGCGCCCGGCGAGCCGAGCGCCGCGGTCCGCGAGCGGGTCGTGCGGGCGCGGGAGGTGCAGGCGGCGCGTTTCGCGGGGACGGAGGGCGTGCATACCAACGCCATGATGAACGTGGCGATGCTGCGCGAATACTGTCGGCCGGACGCCGCTTCGGCGGCGCTGCTGGAGCGGGCCATGGAGCGGCTGTCGCTCTCGGCGCGGGCTTACGACCGCATTCTGAAAGTGGCCCGCACGATCGCCGATCTGGCGGGGCGCGAAACCATAGCGGCGGCCGATGTGGCCGAAGCGATCAACTACCGCTCGCTGGACCGGGGAAACTGGGGGCGGTAAAAGGAGGACGAAAGGGCGGCGAACGGAAAGAATTCGTAATTTTGCAGGCGGCTTGCCTTGGAATGTTGTCCGGGGCGGAAGTCTGCACCCCGGTTTTCAGATCGCCGGGTTTCCGGATCGCCGGGTTTCCGGACCGCCGGGTTTCCGGACCGCCGGGGACGGCCCTCGGATTAGCGGGCTGCCGGGTTAGCAGGCTGTCGGGGCTTCGGGCCGGGCCGCCGGGGCGGTGCCGCGGTCGGGCCTTTGAGTTGTCGGGATCTTCGGGCTTTCGGGTTGACGGGCCGTCGGATCTTCGGACAGTCGGAGGCGGGTTGAAAGATATTGATTGTAAGTAAAAAAGATAAAATAGCATGACAAGGAAAATCATCCTTTCGGGCGGCGGAACGGGCGGACATATCTATCCGGCCGTGGCTGTTGCGGAAGCGTTGAAACGGCGGTTCGGCGACGGGGTCGAGATTCTCTTCGTGGGTGCCGAGGGCAAGATGGAGATGGAGAAGGTGCCCGCGCTGGGCTACCGCATCGTGGGACTGCCCATAGCGGGTCTGCAGCGGCGCATGGACTGGCACAACCTCGCGGTGCCGTTCAAGGTGCTGAAGAGCGTCTCGATGGCCAAGAAGACCATTCGTGAATTCGGGGCCGATGCGGTCGTGGGATTCGGCGGCTATGCCAGCGCCCCGGTGCTGTGGGCGGCGCAGCGGATGGGGGTTCCGACCGTGATTCAGGAGCAGAACTCCTATGCCGGGCTGACCAACAAGATTCTGGCCAAGCGTGCGAAGCGCATCTGCGTCGCCTATGAGGGGATGGAGCGTTTCTTTCCGGCCGGCAGGATCACGATGACGGGCAATCCCCTGCGGGGCCGTTTCTCGAAAGAGGGGGCCGACCGGGGCGAAGCGTTGGAATATTACGGCTTTACGCCCGATCTTCCGGTGGTGCTGGTCGTGGGCGGATCGCTCGGAACGCGGTCGCTGAACGAGATGATGAAGGCGTGGATACTCGCGCTCGAAGGCGCGGACGCTCCCGTGCAGGTGATCTGGCAGACGGGCAAATATTATGAGCGCGAGATGCAGGCGTTCTTGGCGGCGCATCCGGTTGCGAATATCTGGCAGGGGGCCTTCATCGACCGCATGGACTATGCCTATGCGGCGGCCGATCTGGTCCTCTCGCGCAGCGGGGCGGGGACTGTCTCGGAGTTGTGTCTGGTGGCGAAGCCCGTGTTGTTCGTGCCCTCGCCCAATGTGGCCGAGGATCATCAGACCAAGAATGCCAAGGCGCTGGAAGCCAAGGGCGCGGCGGTCGTGGTGCCCGATGCCGAGGCCCGGACGGCGGCCATGAGGCGGGCGATGGAGCTGCTCTCGGACAAGGAGGCTTTGCGGACGATGAGCGAAAACCTCGAAAAGCTGGCGCGCCCCGATGCGGCGGAGCGGATCGTGGATGAAATCGAAAAGGTAATGAAATAGCGCCGCTTCCGGCGTTTCCCCTGCGCCGCGCGGGCGATGAATGCGGCGGGGACCGTGCGGAGGGAGGAGCGGTGCGGAGAACGATAAAACTTAATCGGATGGAGTTTCAAAATATCTATTTTCTGGGAATCGGCGGCATCGGCATGAGCGCCTTGGCGCGTTATTTCCTGCATGAAGGCAAGCGGGTGGCCGGTTACGACCGCACCCCCTCGCATCTGACGGACGAACTGGCGGCCGAAGGTGCTGCGATTCATTTCGAGGACGACGTGCGGCGGATTCCCGCGGAGTTTCTCGACCCGGCGGCGACGATGGTGGTGTATACCCCGGCCGTGCCGCAGGAGCACGGGGAGTATCAATATTTCGTGAGTCACGGGTTCTGCGTCGAGAAGCGTTCGCAGATGCTGGGACATCTCGCCGAGGGCAAGTATGTGATGGCCGTGGCGGGGACGCACGGCAAGACCACGACCTCGACGCTCGTGGCGTGGCTCAACCGTGGCGTGACGGGCGGAGGAAGCGCTTTTCTGGGCGGAATATCGAAGAACTTCGGCGGCAATCTGGTGCTGGGCGCGGGGGCGCGGCTGGCGGTCGAGGCCGACGAGTTCGACCGTTCGTTCCTGCGGTTGTATCCCGACGTGGCGGTGATTACCTCGGCAGATGCCGACCACCTCGACATTTACGGCACGCACGAGGCGGTGAAGGAGGCTTTTTCGCAGTTCGTGCGGCAGATCAGGCCGGGCGGGTTCCTCATTATCAAAGAGGGGGTGGATATCGTGCTGGACAATCCGCAGATCACCGTTTACCGCTATTCGTACGACGTGCCGTGCGACTTCTACGCCCGCAACGTGCAGCTGCTCGAAGGCGGGCATTACCGCTATGACATCGTGACGCCCGGCGGCGTGGTCGAGGGGTGTACGCTCGGCATTCCGGGATGGGTCAATATCGAGAATTCGGTGGCGGCCGCGGCGTCGGTATGGTGCGCGGCGCAGGCCGAAGGCACGACGCTCGATGCGGAGAGGCTGAGAGAGGCGCTGGCGTCGTTTGCGGGCGTGAAGCGGCGTTTCGAATTCTATGTCAATACGCCGAAACAGGTTTACATGGACGACTACGCCCACCATCCGCGCGAGCTGGCGGCGACGCTGACGTCGGTGCGCAAAATGTTTCCGGGACGGCGCATCACGGCGCTGTTCCAGCCGCACCTCTACACGCGGACGCGCGACCTTTACAGGGAGTTCGCCGAGGCGCTGTCGCATGCCGACGACGTGGTGCTGCTGCCGATCTACCCGGCGCGCGAGGAGCCGATCGAAGGCGTGACGTCGGAGATCATCGCCCAAGGCGTGACGGTGCCGTGCCGCATCGTGGAGCGGGCGGCGCTGGCCGATACGGTGGCGGCGATGGACACGGACGTGGTGGTGAGCTTCGGCGCGGGCAACATCGACGCCTGCTGCGGGGCAATCGCCGAAAAGCTGAAAGCGAAGAGTTAGCCGGGGGACCGGCGGCCGGGGCGCATGTCCGTCGGGCCGGATGTAAAAACCGCAGAAGACGAAACGACGGATAATTAGAGAATAAAGACGATTTTGAGAAAATACCTCCGATACGCACTGCTCACGCTTTTGTGGGGCGCCGTGGCCGCATATGTCGTTTATGCGGGGACGGCGGCGGGGAGGCTGCGTGCCGGGAAGAAGGTCGGCAGGGTCGAGATCGAGGTGGTGGACAGCTCGTCGATGGGCTATCTGGTGTCGGGCCGCATGGTGCGCGAGTGGATCGCGCACAGCGGAATCAAGACGAACGGCACGGCAGTTGATGCGGTAGAGCTGGCGGCCATCGAGGCCCTGATCGCCAAAAACGGATTCGTGGAGCGCGTGGACGCCTATGTGACTTACGGCGGCGTGCTGCATATCGACATCAGCCAGCGCAGGCCCCTGCTGCGGCTGCTGACCGACGGCGTGGATTCGTACGTCACGCCCGAAGGCTATGTCTTCGCCGCGCCGCGCGCCTCGTCGCTCTACGTGCCGGTGGTGACGGGGGCTTACCGTCCGCCGTTTCCCGCGTCGTTCGTCGGCTCCGTGCGCGGGCATATCGACCTCGAACGGGCGAAGATCGACAAGCGGATCGCGGAGCTGGAGCGTGAGAAGTACCCCTTCTTCCGGCGCGAACTGCAGAACGACCGCAACATATCGGCGCTGCGCCGCATGCGCATCAAGAAGCAGTGGTGGCGGATGGAAAGCTCCGCGGCGTTCGACGCGCGCGTCGAAGAACTGCGCGCCCGCAAGGCGGAACTGCGGCGTAAATACCGCTACGAAGCGCGTCTGGTGCAAGAGGGAATAGACCGCATCGCGCAGCGGCAGGAGGCCGAAAGGCTGAAACAAAAAAAGTTGGAGAAAAGCTACGAAGATTTCATGAAACTGCTTACCTTTGTAGAGTTCATCGAAGATGATGACTTCTGGAGGTCGGAGGTGGTGCAGATTGCGGCGCATACGACCCCCAGCGGAGCTTTAGAGGTGGAGCTGGTGCCCCGGAGCGGCCGCCATACCATCGTCTTCGGACGTATCGAGCAGGTGGAGCGCAAATTCGACAAATTGCTGTGTTTCTACCGCAGCGGTCTTATGAACATCGGTTGGGGAGAGTACCGGACAATAGATATCAGATACAACGATCAGGTGGTTTGCAAGAAATAAAAGGATTATACCGTGGAAAGAAAGAATTATACCGTTGCCGTCGATCTGGGTTCGTCGAACGTCGTGGTGGCTGTCGGCGAGAAGAACGCCGAAGAGCGGCTCGATGTGGTGTGCGTCGTGTCGAAACCCGTCGAGGGGGTCAATGCGGGCAAGATTGAGAATATCGAACTGGTGAGCCGCGCCATCCGCGAAGCCGTGTCGGAGGCCGAGGAGCAGTTGGGAATCCGCATCACCGAGGCCTATGCCGGTATTTCGGGCGACTTCGTGCGCTGTGCGCGGCATATGGACCACGTCTTCGTCTACGATCCGCAGAACGGTGTCAATCAGAAGGACGTCGATGCGCTGTTCGACCGCATGCGCAACGTGCAGGCGCCCGACGACGAAACCATCATGGACCGCGTACCCCAGAACTATGTGGTGGACGACAATCAGGAGGTGAAGAATCCCGTGGGGTCGTTCGGCAAGAAGCTCTCTTCCACGTTCAACTTCATCCTCTGTCTCAAGACCCCGATGCAGCGGCTCGACATGGCCCTCAAGCGGGTGGGAATCAAGATGCTGAGCGTTACGTCGAACGCCATAGCCACGGCCGAGGCGGTGCTGCTGCCCGACGAGAAGGAGGAGGGCGTGGCCGTGGTGGATATCGGCGGCGGCGTGACCGACGTGGCGGTGTATTACCGCAACGTGGTGCGTTATATCGCCACGATTCCGATGGGGGCGACGGCGATCAACCGCGACATCCGCACGATGAGCGTGCCCGAAAAGCATGTGGAAAGTCTCAAACAGAAATACGGTTCGGCGGTGGCCGAGCTGGCTCCCGAAGACAAACTGATCCGTGTGAACGGCCGTACGGCCCGCGAGGCGAAGGATATTCTGCTGCGCAATCTGGCGACGGTGATCGAAGCCCGCGCCACGGATATCGCGGAGTTCGTACTGCAGGAGATCAAGGATTCGGGATACATCGGCAAGCTGGCTTACGGGATCGTCCTGACGGGCGGTTCGGCCAAGCTGAAGGACCTCGACGAACTGTTCCGCCGGGTGACGGGCATGGATGTGCGCGTCGCGTCGGCCGAGACCGGGATTGCCGAGGAGTCGAAAGAGAAGACAGCCGATCCGGCTTATGCCACGGCGGTCGGCATTCTGCTTAAGGGCGCCGAGCAGGGCGCCTGCGCGTTCGTCGAGCGGCCCGCGGCCCGGCCTGCGGAACAGCAGGGTTTCCGGCCCCCGCAGCCGCAGCCCGCTCCTGAGTTCCGTCACACGCCGCGCTTCCAGCAGCCCGTGCAGGCGCCGCCTGCAGCTCCGGCGGCGGAGGAGGCGGAGGAGGATGCCGCCGCTTCGGGAGGTGAGGAGACTCCGGTGATCGAATCCAAGCGCAAGCGCAACTGGAGCTCGATTTTCCAGAAGACCTTCGACAAAATCAACAGCAGCTTCACGGCGGCCGAGGACGAAGAGATTTAAGGGATAATTTGCCGCGTCCCGGTTTCCGGCCGTACGCAGCGGTCTTACAGCGGTGTTTGCGGCATGAATTTCGTGTTTGCGGGGGCGGTCCGGCGATGCGGAGGTCCGGCAATGCGGCCGCGGTTTACACCGGTTTCGGCCGGGAAGCGGTTTCTGCAGATGTGGCGGACAGCCGGGGTAAATGCGGACGGCGGATGCCGCGGATGCCGGGAGTTGCGGACGGGAAGCCGGGCGGCGGTTTTTTGAATTCCGCGGATTGCGGACGGAGAGCCGGCTGCGGGAATGATTTATAGTTAAGAATGTGGAGAAAGGAGTTAGAGATATGACAGACGAATTGATGTCGGAGATCAAAGCCCCGAAGACGGACGGTTCGATCATTATGGTGGTGGGCGTCGGCGGAGCCGGCGGCAATGCCGTGAACCATATGTGGAACCTTGGTATCCGGGGTGTGACGTTTCTGGTTTGCAACACCGACCAGCAGGCGCTGGACAAGAGTCCCGTGGAGTTGAAGATACGCCTCGGCGCAGAGGGACTGGGGGCCGGAAACGACCCGGAAAACGGCCGCCGCGCGGCCGTGGAGTCGCTGCCTGAGATTCGTCAGCACCTCGAAGAGTCGGGGACGCGCATGCTTTTCATAACGGCGGGCATGGGCGGCGGAACGGGTACGGGCGCGTCGCCCGTCATCGCCAAGCTGGCCAAGGAGATGGGACTGCTGACCGTCGGCATCGTCACTTCGCCGCTGGCCGTCGAAGGCAAGATCCGCTACGAGCAGGCTTTCAGGGGCATCGAGGAGCTGCGGCAGAACGTGGATTCGCTGCTGATCATCAATAACGAGAATATTCTCGAAATATACGGGCGCCTGTCGCTCAAGCAGGCGTTCGGCAAGGCCGACGACATTCTGTGTTCGGCGGCCAAGGGCATCGCCGAGATCATCACGGTGGAGAGCGACTTGGTGAACGTCGATTTCGCCGACGTGTCGAAGGTCATGCGTGACAGCGGCCGCGCCCATATGGCCGTGGCGACGGCCGAGGGCGACAACCGCGCCGAAGCGGCGGCCGAAGCGTCGCTGCGCTCGCCGCTCTTGGACCACAACCTGATTTCGGGGGCGAAGAACATCCTGCTCAACATCTCGGTCGCGGATGCCGACGGCCTGATGTACGAGGAGGTGGTGCGGATTCTGGAGTACATTCAGGCGCACGCCAGCGTGCAGGACGACAACGGCGTGATTCACAACGCCAATATCATATGGGGTACGAGCGAGAAGCCCCAGCTGGGCAACGCCATCGAGCTGGTGGTCGTGGCCACGGGATTCGCGGGCGACGTATCGGCGGCGGGGACGATGAAGCAGATCATTCCTCCGGTGCGGAGCGTCGAGCCGGCGAAGGACCCGGTGGCTCCCGTGCTGGAGCCGATCAAGCCGGTCGTGCCGCCCAAGGCCGCCGTGCAGCGGCCGCCCGAACAGGTGATGCTGGGGGCGAAATCGACGCGTTACAGCAACATCGAACTGTTGCTGAGCAAGCCCGCCTATCAGTCGCGCAACTCGAAATTCGTCGTGCAGATGCCCGGCGGACGCAAGGAGGTGCTGAAGGAGGAGAACGATGCCGGCCAGCAGGCGCAGCAGGATGCGCAGGGCGGATCGCTTTTTGATTAACTAATAGACCGCCGGTTTGGAGGAGACTACAACTTCGTGGATTACGTTTAACGGGTTTTCGGCCCATATCGCCGTGCTGTGTGCGGTGACGCTGGGCCTGCTGTGCGTTTCGGCGCTCGTGTCGGGCGCTGAAACTTCGTTTTTTTCTCTGTCGCACAACGATATACGCCGCCTGCGCAAACGCACGACGGCGTCGGCCGAGGCGGTGCTCCGCCTGCTGACGAACGTGGACCTGCTGCTGGCGACGATTCTCGTGGTGAACAATCTGGTGAATATCTGCATCGTCATTCTCACGTCGAGCATCATAGATTCGGTTTTCACCTTCCTGCGGTTCGAATTCCTCTTCAAGACCGTACTGGTGACCTTCCTGCTGCTGCTCTTCGGCGAGATACTGCCCAAGGTGCTGGCGCAGACCATTCCCGTGCGCTTCGCGCAGTTCGCCGCGCGGCCCCTCACGGTGCTGCGGTGGATTTTCTATCCGATCTCCTATGCGCTCGTGCGGACGAGCAGCCGCATCAGCGAGAAGGCTTCGCACAAGAGCGAGATTTCGCTCGACGAGCTGGCCGACGCGGTGGACATGACCCAGAGTTCGAGTCCTGAGGAGCATGTGATGCTGTCGGGAATCGTCAATTTCGTCAATACCGAGGTGCAGGAGATCATGAAGCCCCGCGTGGACATCACGGTGCTCAACATAACCGACGATTACGAGACGGTCAAGAAGACCATTATCGAGTCGGGATTTTCGCGCATCCCGGTCTACGAGGACGACATAGACAACATCAAGGGAACGCTTTATGTCAAGGACCTGCTGCCCTACATCAACCACGGCAGCGAGTTCGGCTGGCAGCAGCTGATCCGCAGGCCCTATTTCGTGCCGGAGCACAAGAAGATCAACGACCTGCTGGCCGATTTCCAGAACCAGAAGATCCATATGGCGATCGTCGTGGACGAGTACGGCTCGACGCTGGGACTGGTGTCGCTGGAGGATATCATCGAAGAGATCGTGGGCGAGATTTCGGACGAAAGCGACGCCGACGAAAGTTTCTTCACGCGGCTCGACGAGAAATGTTTCATCTTCGACGGCAAGAGCCATCTGGGCGACTTCGAACGGGTGCTGGGGCTGGACGAGGAGATTTTCAACGACGTGAAGGGCGAGGCCGAGACGCTGGCCGGGCTGATGCTCGAACTCAAGCGCGACTTCCCCCGCAAGGGTGATGTCTTCACGTCGCACGACATCCGTTTTACGGTGCAGGAGATGGACGGGCACCGTATCGACAAAATCCGTGTAGATCTGCTGGCATGACGAAGGGGCTCTTCATCGAGCCGCCGATGACCGAGGCGGAAGCCGCCGCGCGGGTGACGCCCGGCGAGCGGGCTGCCGCGCAGGAGTTTCTGCGCGAACGCCGCCGCAGGGAATTCCTGACATGGCGCGCCGTCGTGCGCCGCGAGCTGGGGGACGACGTGTCGATCGCCTATGATGAGGCGGGAGCGCCCGTTGTTCCGGGGCGCGAGGTGCATATCGGGGTTTCGCATTGTCCGGGCCGGGTGGCGGTCTGCATATCGGATGCGCCGTGCGCCGTCGATGTCGAACCCGAATCGCGGGATTTCAGCCGCGCCGCGTCGCGTTACATGTCGCCTGCCGAGCGGGCGCTTTCTGACGATCCGTTGCTGCCGGCCGCAGTCTGGTGCGCGAAGGAGACCCTGTACAAATATGCCGGGCGGCCGGGGCTGGATATGCTCTACGACCTGCATGTCGAGGCGGTCGATTTCGAAGCCGGAGTCGTCGTGGGGCGTATCGCGGACGGGGAGCCGCTGCGGCTTTCGCTTAAGCGCGCCGACGGGTTTATCGTTGTATATATTTTGTAGTTTCGGGGCGTGTACCCGATAATAATCCTCTAAAATCCTGCCGGGAGCCGTGCGGCTGAAGCTGGCAGTCGAGGGGAATGCGGGGGCGGAACCGGGGTTAGGATTGCCGGAGCGGATGAGGATAAGGCCGGAGGGGCCGAGGGGCTGCCTGCGGGGTTGGAGCGGGGGCCTGCGGGATGGAGTCGGGATTTGCTGCGTCTGCCGGAAAAGAGTGGCCGGATTGCCGTCGTCTCAGAAGGCTTCCGAAGCGGTGAAGAGGAATGCCGAGGAGCGTTTGCGGTCCCACGGGAGGTTTTGGTTGCCGTAGACGCCCCAGCCGTAGTCGAGACGGATGTTCATGCGGTTCTTGAATTCGAAGCGGTAGCCGCAGCCGAAACTGTAGAGCGTATTGTCCCACCGGAATTTGTCGGTGCCCCAGACCTGACCGCCGCCGATCCAGCCCACGATGCCGTGACGGCGGTAGATTTTCTGCCGCAGTTCGATCTGCGTCTCGACGAGCCGTTTGTCGCGGTAACGCCCCTCGTAATAGCCGCGCATGCGTTCCATGCCGCCCAGCTTGGCGTACATGTGCCACGACGGGGTGCCCGCCGTGCAGTCGGCATAGAGATCGTAGGCGAAGATGGCGCCTTTCCAGAGTTTCTGATAGAAGTCGAACGTCAGTGTGAAACGCCCGAAGTTACGGCGCGTATTGCCCAGCCACTGGGGATACCATTTGGCTTCGGCCTTGATGAAGATGCCTTTCGAGGCGTTGAAGGTCACGTCGCGCGTGTCGTACTGCGCGAAAATGCCGAGATTGGTGTTGAAGGCGTTCGGTTTGTCGCCCGTGGCGGCGATGAAGTTCGAGAAGGGGTCCTGTTTCTCCGGGTCGTAACGTTTGTTGTCCTTATATAAATCGTAGAGTTCGCCGATTTGACCGCCGGGTTTTTCCTTTTCGTGGTTGTCGATTGCGGTGAAGTACTCTCCCATGCCGCTCGACTTGTATTTGGCGCCGGTGTAGTCGATGCCGCCGCTGACGCCGATGTAGAACCGTCCGACGAGCGACGTGCAGTAGGAGATGCGGAAAATGCCCATCGTCGTGGTCAGGTCCTGCGCGTAACCCTCTTTTCCGGCCTTGTGGCCCACGCCGTAGAATGCGCCCGGAAAGTAGACGAAGGCTCCCGAATAGCTCAGACGCCGTTTGTTGTGCTGGAAGATGTTGTCGCCCGAAAAGCGGAGCAGCAGGAATTTTTGGGTCGTGATGTTGCCGTAGATCGAGATGTTGGAGGGAGCGGTCACCGAGTCCGTGCGGTCGAGACGGTACAGACCGGCGACGAGGAAGCCCAGACCGAAGCCGACGTCGGACGAGTAGTTGGGACCGGGGGCGAGGCTCCAGTCGATCTTTTTCTCGAACGTGCGGTCCACGTTCGAGCGGCTGTAGTAGTCGATGATCCGGCGGATGAAGCCCTTGCGCTGGGCGGACGTCGTGAGCGCTGCCGTGTCGGCGGGCTGGCGGCCCGGCCGCGCTTCGGCCGCGCCGATACGGGACAGAGCCTCCTGAGTCGAAGGAAAATTGTCTTTCGAGGTGTCGGTGGTTTGGGCCGTTGTCGTAAATATCGTCAGCAACAGGCTGACAGTTAGGAAGATCCTATATCCCTTTTCCATTAAAAGTGAGGTTGAAAGCGGTTTAAAGATAGCAATTTTTCGCCAATGTTCAAAATGGACACATTCAGGGCGTTCGGGGTTTCCCGATACGGAGATAAATTTCTATCTTTGCAGGGACCGGTGCCGGCCCGTCCGACTGTGGGACTTGTCCGGCTGTGGGATCCGTTTGCTGTCCGGCCCGATGATTGCCGGACACGCTGATTGCCCGATAGGCCCGGTTGCCGGATCGGAAATTTGCCGGACCCGATGATGTCGGATCATTATTGAACTGCATGGAAATTACACGCCCCGTACCTTCGCCGAATCCGGTTGAACAGACCGACGCCGCTTTGCTGCAGACCGCAGAGGAGGTGTCCGATGCGGTTTTCCGCAGCGTGCCCCTGCCCCCGCTGATGCGCGAGCATTTCTGGGTGCAGTCGTCGGTGTTTGCGGGTTGCATTTTCCCGGCGCCCGTGTTGCAGGGTTCTCATTTTACGGACGTCACGTTCCGAAACTGCGATCTCTCGAACGCCGATTTGTCGGGATGCAGTTTCCAGCGGGTCGAATTCGTGGAGTGCAAGCTGGTCGGCGCCAACCTTTCGGAGGGGACGTGGCAGCATGTCGTTTTCGAACGCTGCAAGATGGAATTCGCCAATTTTACGCTGGGAAAATTCCGGGGCGTCCGTTTTGCCGGCGGAACGATGCGCAGCGTCGGATTCGACGAATGCCGGTTCGAACGTGTGGAGTTCTCGCTCTGCGACCTTACGATGGCGGAATTCAGTCGGACACGGTTGAAGGGGCTTTCGTTCGTCGATTCGGATATTCGCGGAATCCGGGTAGGCGATACCGGATCGTTCGAGCTGAAAGGTTTGAAAGTCAGTGCGCTGCAGGCTTCGGAGCTGGCGCGTCTTCTGGGACTGGAAATCGAGGAGTAATTGTTATTCAAAAAATTTACATAATTCTTAAAAAATATTAATAAAAATGTTTGGAAGTTTGTTTTCCGGGCATTACCTTTGTCGCATCTTAGATGATAAAATATTTTAAGAATTATTTAAAATTATTTAGTATGAAGGCGAAGATCAATGCGTGGTTCCGTACCGCTATGGTTCTGTTGGGAGAGAGCATCAAACTGAGAGCGATGTAAGGCTCCCCTTTTTTGAGACAACAATAAAACTTCGATATACGAAAGAGTCCCGGCTTTACGGCCGGGACTCTTTTATTTTGGGTTTCCGCGGGGGCGAGCTGGATTGCATCCGGGATGCAGGGTGAAGTGCGCCGGATTTCAGCAGTTTGTTCCCACCGGGTTGCTCCCGCTGAACGGTCCTGCCGGCGGCCGGCCCGGAACTGTTCAGCGGACTGCGGTATCGGAGCGCTCCGCTGAATTGTTCCGCCGTTTCGTACGGTCGGCTTGTTTCACGGGACTGCTCCGTCCGCTATTTGAGCCCCAGCCGCTTGGCGGTCTCCTTGGGCAGCGCGTTCTTGTTGACCATGATCGAAGTGGTCTTGTACTCGACGAACGGCCGCGAGAAGTACCAGAACCCGTCGTAGGGCGGGCGTACGTCCCACGAATTCTGGACCTTGAAGTAGCGGTTGCCGGCCTGATCGGTCGCCGTGCCCATGATGACCATGCCGTGGTCGTCGGTGGTCTCGTAGTTGTCGAACGCCTGCTGGCGCATCTCCTGCGTGATTCTCAGCTCCTTGCCGGGCTTGTCGAACTTATAGAGCGCATCGTCCTTCTCCTTCTGGGTCAGTTTGCCCCAGCGCTCGGCTTCGGTGCCGTCCATGTTCGCAAGGTCGGCTTCGGGGATGATGCCGATGGCTTTGGTACGGCTGAAACCCTTCTCGCTCACGTCGGTGCCCCACGATACGGGGTAGCCGTTGGCCAGCGCGTTGTCGATGACGGTCATCATCTCGTCGAGCGGCAGGTTGTAGACCGTGCCCCACATCCAGTTGTCGGGAATCTCGATGATGAACTGCGTATAGAACGGATGATGCGTGAAGGAGGTGATGTCGATGTAGTCGTCCATGTCGATCGGCAGCGATGCGGCGAACGACCGGGGCGTATACTCCTTGCCCTCGTAGGTGAATGTTTCGGGCATCCGGCCGAAATACTCGTCGAGGATGGCGTCGAAGCCGCGTTTCCATGCCGTCGAAAGCGCTTTGTCCGAGGATTTGCCGCTGGCTGTGATCACGGCGTCGAGGTAGGCCTTCAGCACGAGCGACAGTTCGTGGAAATCGGCTTTCTCGGTGCCGTAGTTGAAGCCCGGATAGGCCTCCTGCGGTACGATGCCGTGGTTCTTGATTCCTTCGGTCACGTCGTGCGAAGCGCCGCCCTCGGCGAAGTTGATCTCGCCGTGCATGCGGACGTATTTCACGGCCTTGTCCATGAACGTGTGGCGCACGATCCACATCTCGGAGAGGTGGACCGGACGGCCGCCGGCGCGCAGGATCTCGCCTTCGAGGAACGAGAGGGTCGAGTAGCACCAGCAGGTGCCGCTGCGGTGCTGGTCCTTGACCGGGGTCATGGGGATCAGCCTGACGTCGGTGAATCGGTATCCCTCCGGCTCGGTTGCGGCGGGAGTCTGCGCTGCGGCCGCGAAGGCGGTGCAGAACGCAAGGGCTGTCAGCAGGAATTTTTTCATCGCTTGTGCTGTTTGGGTATTGGTGTTCGGTTACTTCTTCGAGGAAGAGACGATCTTCCGGCACTCTTCGAGCGTCAGCGTCTCAGGCTTGGCGCCTTTCGGTAGGCGGTAGTTCTTGCCTTTGTAGGCGATATAGGGTCCGTAACGGCCGTTCTTGACCAGCATGTCGGGATCTTCGGGGAAGCTGCGCAGCGGAGTGTTGGCCGCGGCTGCGGCAGCCTGCTGGGCGCGCACGACCTCCACGGCGCGCTCGTAGGTGAGCGTGTAGGGGTCGTCGCCTTTCTGAAGCGAGGCGAACGACTTGCCGTGGCGCACGTAGGGCCCGTATTTGCCGATGCCGACCGAGAGCTGCTCGCCCTCCAGCTCGCCGAGGTCGCGGGGCAGGGCGAAAAGCTCCAGCGCCTCTTCGAGCGTGATCGACTCGATCAGCTGGCCCTTCTTGAGCGACGCGAAGCGTCCCTTTTCGCCTTCGTTGCCTTCGATCTCGACCATCGGGCCGTAGCGGCCGATGCGGGCCTTGACGACATGTCCGGTTTTGGGATCGTTGCCCAGAATGCGGGCCTGACTCTTCTTGTCGGTCTGCGTGCCGATGGCCGTATCGACCATCTGGTGGAAGGGCCCGTAGAAGTCGTGGATCATCGTGTCCCAAGTGATGTCGCCGTCGGCCACGCGGTCGAACTCCTTCTCGACGTTGGCTGTGAAATTGTAGTCCATGATGGGCTTGAACTGCGTTTCGAGGTAGTCGTTCACGACCATGCCGATGTCCGTGGGCGAAAGGCGGTTCTTCTCCTTGCCGAAGTTCTCCGTGAGGTTCTTCGAGGTGAGTTTGTCGCCCGTGAGCATGAGCTGGACGTAGCCGCGTTTCTGGCCGTCCTTGTTCTGTTTGACCACGTAACCGCGGTTGATGATCGTGGTGATGGTCGGGGCGTAGGTCGAAGGACGGCCGATGCCCAGCTCTTCGAGCCGCTTGACCAGCGACGCCTCGTTATAGCGGGCCGGGGCCTGCGTGAAGCGCTCCGTCGCGGTGATCTGGGTCGAAACGACCCGGTCGCCCGCGGTCATCTTGGGCAGCAGGCCCTCGCCGCTCTCGGCGGCCTGATCGTCGTCGGTGGACTCGGAGTAGAGACGCAGGAAACCGTCGAAACGGACCACTTCGCCCGTGGCGACGAACTGCTGCGACGAGCCGGACATGTCGATCACGACCGTCGTGCGGTCCAACTCGGCGCAGACCATCTGCGAAGCGACCGTACGCTTCCAGATCAGGTCGTAGAGTTTCTTCTCGGCGGGCGTGCCCTCGATGGTGTGGTTCTCGATGTACGACGGGCGGATGGCCTCGTGGGCCTCCTGAGCGCCTTTGGTCTTGGTCTTGTAGTTGTGCCACGACGAGTATTTCTCGCCATAGAGCTTGGTGATCTCCTCCTTGCACTGGGCGAGCGCCTGTTTGGAGAGGTTCACCGAGTCGGTACGCATGTAGGTGATCAGACCCTGTTCGTAGAGGTGCTGGGCGACGGACATCGTCTGCGAGACGGACATGCCCAGCTTGCGGCCGGCCTCCTGCTGGAGCGTCGAGGTGGTGAACGGCGGCGCCGGGAAGCGCTGCGCGGGTTTCTCTTCGGCCTTGGCCACGGTGAAGGTGGCTCCGATGCAGGTGTTGAGGAACTCCTCGGCCTGCTCGCGGGTCTCGAAGCGCGACGAGAGCTCGGCCTTGAAGATCGTTTTGTCGGGATCGCCGGCGGCATGGAACTGGGCGACGACGCGGAAGTAGGGCGTAGAACGGAAGGCGATGATCTCGCGTTCGCGCTCGACGATGAGCCGCACGGCGACGCTTTGCACGCGGCCTGCGGAGAGCGACGGACGCACCTTCTTCCAGAGGACGGGCGAGAGCTCGAAGCCGACCAGACGGTCGAGGATGCGGCGCGCCTGCTGGGCGTTGACCAGATCCATGTTGACCGTGCGGGGCTGCTCGATGGCTTCGAGGATGGCCCGCTTGGTGATTTCGTGGAAGACGATACGTTTGGTCTTGTCAACGGGGAGACCCAACACTTCGGTCAGGTGCCATGCGATGGCTTCTCCTTCGCGGTCTTCATCGGACGCCAGCCAGACCGTTTTGTCCTTGGCCAGCTTGGTCAGCTCGTCCACCACCTTTTTCTTGTCGGCCGGGATTTCGTAGACGGGTTTGAATCCTTCGCCGATGTTTATTCCCAAGTCCTTTTTCGAGAGGTCGCGGATGTGTCCGAAACTCGATTTGACGACATAGTCCTTGCCGAGGAATTTCTCGATGGTTTTTGCCTTGGCCGGGGACTCGACGATTACTAAATTTTCCTGCATGCGTGTATGTTACTTTTCAGAAATGCGAAAACCTAAGTATGTCACACTTAGGTTTCGCTTTTCAGGCTGTTTGTCTCTTATTTGATCAGGTTGTACGTGACGTCGATCTTGATCGGAACGTCCTCCTCGGTCACGCCGTCGGGCGTCATGCCCTGAAGGACGCTGTACGTCGTCGTATAGACGCTGTAGGCTTCGGGACCCAGATAGATCGTGCGGTTCTTGATCTTCTCCTTCAGCTCGTCCCACGGGGCGTCCGCTCCGAGTTCCGCCTTGGCGGACCGGTAGCTGTTCCACAGACTCTGGGCGTAACCCGTGATGTCCATCACATAGCAGCCGCGGCTGCGGTTGATGTAGCCGCCGTAAGCGAGCGTCGTGCTGTAGTTCTGCTCGTAGGCATAGGCGTAGTCGGGAATGGCCGAAAGCGTCTTGTAGTTGGTGTAAAGGCCCAGACGGGTTTGCGACTTGTCCATCTCCCCGATCATATGCGGCATGTCGGTCAGCTTCGTCCAGTCGTAATTGCTGCCCTTGAAGTAGATCGACATGCGGACCTGAGTCATGGCGAGCGTCTTGAAGTTCTGGGCGCCCTCGTTGCCTGCGACGATCTCGGCTTCCAGCGCGTCGAAGAAGGGCTTGTCGAACGTGATGGCGGTTACCACGCCGCCCATGCCCTCGACATAGATCTGGTCGTAGGTCGGGTGGTCAGTGATCGGTTTTCCGGCCTCCTCCTTGGCGTCGGCGATGTCGAACTTGGCGTCAGCGCTGGTCGCCATGCCGTAGTCGCGGCGGATCGTATTGACCGAAACGTTGCCGTACTCCGTGGAGATGCTCGTATTGTAGAATATGTAGCCCATGTCGATCGTATCCTTGATCAGCGTCGGGTCGCTCTCGACGCGGTTGCGCGCATAGACCATGAAACCCGAACTTTCGAGCTCCGTGGCGTAGATGTTGCCCTTGCCCTTCTCCTTCTGGTCTTCGGCCGGAACGATGTAGAGACCCTTGAACTCCTCCACCCACTGCTTGAGACTGTCGGTGCTGTAGATCGAGTAGTCGTCTTCGTAGGCGGTGCCCGAACCTTTCTGGAGCATCAGGCGGTCGATGAAATTCTGGGTTGCCGGGGTCGTGTTCATGGTGACCGCCGTGGTGGCGGGACCCGTCGTCTCGCCGTCGGGGAAGGTGAAAGTGAAGACCGGCTCGTCGTCCGCGCCGATAACGCCCTCCTTGACGGGGTCGAAGTTGAGGTAGAAGACCGTGTCGCGCTCGGTTTTACCCGCGGCGACCGGCTTCTCGGTCAGGTATTTGTTGCTCTTGATTTCGTAGACGTTGTACTTCTGCGGCGTGAGCGTGTCGTTTCCGTAGCTGGTGATCGTGATCAGGATCTGCGCCGAGTCGAAGATCGGGCGGTAGCCGAAATAGCCCTCCTTAACCTTGTAGACGTTGAGGTACTGGGTCAGGAATCCCGCCGTGCGGAGTCCGAACGTGTCGCTGAGCATCGAGCCCATGTAGCCGTAGGAGATGTTGGACGCCTTGAGCGAGTCGCTCTGGAACAGACGCGTCTCGACGTATTTGGCCGCATCGAGTTTCCCCGCGAGCGTCCGGGCGCCGAGCGTCGTGTAGCCCACCTTCATCTGCTGGTTGTCCGGCACGAGGTTCGAGCCCAGCGTGTCGTCGACCTTGGTACAGCCCGCGAACGTCATGAGGGCGACCGCAGCCAGAACGGCGGCGGCGCGGAACATGCGGCGGAAATTATTGCAATGCTTCATAAAATCGGTTGTAATTATCGAAAAAGTCCGCTGCTTCGGGCGACTGGTATTCGAGCATCGGCTTGCCGCTTGCGCGGGCGATCTCCAATACCTTCGGTTCGACATCCGGGGATGCCGCGACCACACCGTCGGCATACTCCATAACGAAACGGCAGAGATTTTCGTATGACGGGGTGTCGAGAATTGCGAGATTTTTATCTTTGACCCCTTCGCCGGCGATCTTCTTGCCGAAGGCGTTGTCCAGTTCGCCGGGGAAACCGTCGCCGTAGAGCGAAACGACGATCTTCACGTTGCGGAAGATGGGGTCGTCGGCGAAAATCCGCTTCAGGTAGACCGGAATCACGCTCGAAAACCAGCCGTGGCAGTGGACGACGGTCGGGGTCCAGCGCAGTTTCTTGACCGTCTCCAGCACGCCGCGGGCGAAGAAGATGGCCCGCTCGTCGTTGTCCGGGAAAGGCTTGCCCTCCTCGTCGGTCAGCACGAATTTGCGCGAGAAGTAGTCGTCGTTGTCGATGAAATAGATCTGTACGCGGGCTGCGGGGATGGACGCGACCTTGATGATGAGCTGGTGGTCGTTGTCGTCGATGATCAGGTTCATGCCCGACAGGCGGATCACCTCGTGGAGCTGGTGCCGGCGTTCGTTGATGCAGCCGTAACGCGGCATGAACGTGCGTATTTCATTCCCACGCTCCTGCATCGCCTGCGTGAGAGCGCGGCAAAGTCCGGAGCTTTCCGTCTCTGGAAGATACGGGGTAATCTCCTGACAGACGTACAGAATCTTATTTGCCATGGTTCGAGTGTTTTGTCTTTGGACTTCCGTTTTCGCCGCCTTGTATGCTCCGGACGGGGCCGGAGCGGTCCGGGCTTGGCGGAAACGGCCGCTATCTGTTTTGCAAAGATAGTGAAAAAATCTTAAAGAATGAGCATCGCGTCGCCGTAAGTGCCGAATCGGTATCCTTCCTCCTTGGCCACCTTGTAGGCGTTCATGACCGTTTCGTAGCCGCCGAAAGCCGCAACCATCATCAGCTGCGTGGAGTAGGGCAGGTGGAAGTTGGTCACCATGGCGTCGGCCACCGTGAATTCGTAGGGCGCGAAGATGAATTTGTTGGTCCAGCCCTCCATCGGCTTGATCATGCCGTTGGTCGAGACGGCCGTTTCGACGGTCCGCATGACGGTGGTGCCGATGGCGACGATCTTGTGTCCGTCGCGTTTGGCCGAATTGACCGCTTCGGCGGCTTCGTCCGTCACGAAGAACTGCTCGGAATCCATCTTGTGTTTCGAGAGGTCCTCGACGTCCACCGTGCGGAAGTTGCCCAGACCGACGTGCAGCGTGATGAAGGACTTGTCGATGCCCTTGATCTCCATGCGCTTCATCAGGTGCTTGGAGAAGTGCATGCCGGCCGTCGGGGCGGCCACGGCGCCTTCGTGCCGGGCGAAGATCGTCTGGTAGCGCTCGGCGTCCTCCGGCTCGACCTTGTCGCGCACCCACTTGGGCAGCGGGGTCTCGCCCAGACTGAAAAGCGCCTGCTTGAACTCCTCGTAGGAGCCGTCGAACAGGAAACGCAGCGTGCGGCCGCGCGAAGTGGTGTTGTCGATCACCTCGGCAACCAGCAGGTCGTCGTCGCCGAAGTAGAGCTTGTTGCCGATGCGGATCTTGCGCGCAGGATCGACCAACACGTCCCACAGGCGCAGTTCGCGGTTCAGCTCGCGCAGCAGGAAGATCTCGATCTCGGCGCCGGTCTTCTCCTTGTTGCCGTACAGACGGGCCGGGAAGACCTTGGTGTCGTTGAAGACGAAGAGGTCCTTTTCGTCGAAATACTCGATGATATCCTTGAAGATGCGGTGTTCGACGGTGCCTTTGGCGCGGTTGATGACCATCAGGCGCGAGTCGTCCCGGTTTTCCGTCGGATGTTTCGCCAGCATTTCGGGGGCGAATTCGTACCCGTATTGTGATAATTTCATGGTGAAAAAATACTCTTTTTACGTCTTAAAAACAAAACAGATTATTTTCTATACGCAAAAAAGTCTATTTTGTTTCAAGTTCCTCCAACTTTTTGAGAAATTCTTCGAATTCAAAGGCTTTTTCGAGCGTAAAGCCGCCGCTGCGGGTGCGGCGCAGCGACGTCAGGTGGGCGCCGCTTTCGAGCGCCTGTCCGATTTCGTGGGCCAGCGAGCGGATGTAGGTGCCTTTGCTGCACCGCACGCGGATGCGGATGCGGGGAAGGTCGTACTCCAGCAGTTCCAGTTCGTAGATGTTGACCGTCGCCTTGCGCATCGTGACCTCCTCGCCGGCGCGGGCCAGCTCGTAGGCGCGCGTGCCGTCGATCTTCTTGGCCGAGTAGACGGGAGGCTCCTGAAGCCGCTCGCCCGTGAGCGAAGAGAGGGCTGCGAGGACCTTTTCGCGCGTGATATGTTCGGTGGGGAAGGTGCGGTCGACGGGGTGTTCGAGGTCGTAGCTGGGGGTCGTGGCGCCCAGCATCACGTCGGCGACGTACTCCTTCTCCTCGGCCTGCAGCGCATCGACCATCTTGGTGGCGCGGCCGATGCAGACCAGCAGGATGCCGGTGGCGAGCGGATCGAGCGTGCCGGCGTGGCCCACCTTGATTTTCCGGTAGCCGAGGCGGCGCAGCGTGAATTTGATTTTGCGGACCACATCGGTCGAGGTCCAGCGCAGGGGCTTGTCCAGTACGGCGATATAACCCTCTTCGAAGTTGAGACCCCGCAGGTCGATCGGTTCTTTCATTAACAGAAATAGCTTAGGATGGATACGAGGCCCGCGGCGGCGCAGTAGAGCGCGAACCAGATGAGTTTGCCCCGCTTGACGATTTCGATCATGAATTTGCAGGCCAGACAGCCCGTGACGAACGAGGCGAGGAAGCCTGCGGCGAGAGGACCGGCGGCCACGCCGGCCGTGAGGTCGCCGCTGACGGCTTCGAGCAGCGTCTCGCCCAGAATCGGAGCCAGCACCATCAGGAACGAGAATTGCGCCACGGCGGCTTTTTTGTTGCCCAGCAAGAGGCCCGTGGCGATGGTCGTGCCCGAACGCGAAAGGCCCGGCATGGCGGCGCAGGCCTGCGCAAGGCCGATGATGAAGGCGTCGCGGTAGGAGATGGTCTCCTTCTGGCGGGGTTTGGCGTAATAGGCGAAAGCCAGCAGTGCGGCCGTCAGCAGCAGCATGGCGCCCACGATCACGAGGATATAGGGGGCGTCGAGCAGGGCGTTGATCCGCTCCTTGAACAAGAAGCCGACGAAGCCGATGGGAATCATTGAGAGCACGAGTTTGAGCACGTAGGCCTGCTCGGCGTTGAAACGGCGCGAGAAGAGACCCTTCAGGAGACGCCACACTTCGCTCCAGAGTACGACGATGGTGCTCAGGACGGTGGCGGCGTGGAGCGCCACGTCGAAGGTGAGGTTCTCTTCGAGCTCGACGCCCAGCAGCTCTTTGGCGATCTGGAGGTGGCCGCTGCTCGAAACGGGCAGAAATTCGGTGATGCCCTGCACGATGCCGAGCAGGATGGCTTGTAGAGTGTCCATTTACGGATAAGCGGGGTTATGAGTCGTCGCGGCGATGCCGGACCTTGGGTTGCGTGAATTATTTGTATCTTTTCAGGATGGCGTAGATTTCGATCACGAATCCGCCGATCACCAGAATCGGGGCCAGCGTGATGCGGCGCCATGAGAACATCGCGTAGTTGAACTGGTCGGGCGAATCGCTGCCGCCGCCGGCCATCAGCACGAAGCCCAGCAGGATCACGGCGAAGCCGATCGCCAGCAGGACGTAGTTGCGGCGGGTAAGCGGCATTTTGGGGGGTTCCTGCTCCGCAGGGGTGTTCTTATTCGCTTTTTTCATTTAATAAAGGTATATCTTGTTCGACTTCATGTTGACGAATTTGTTGAGGGCCGCGACGGTGAAGAGTCCCGATATGACGACGCCGCCCGCAATCATCGCGCCGAGGATGACGGCGATTTTGCCGCTCTCGGCGATGGTCGTCAGTTCGGGGACCGCTTCGTTGAGTCCGAAGACCGAAAGCCCGAACAGCAGCGAGGCCCCCAGTCCGGCCAGTATGCCCTGTGTGATGCTGCTGCCGAGGAAGGGCTTCATGATGAACCACTTGGTAGCCCCGACGAGCTTCATCGTGTTGATCAGATAGCGTTTCGAGAAGATCGCCAGCCGGATGGTGTTGCTCAGCAGGATCAGCGAGATGATCAGCAGCGCGCCGCCGAAAAGCAGCAGGACGAGCCGGATTTTGCCCACCGTGGCGTGCAGCCGCTCGGCCATCAGCGCGGGATAGCTGACCCGCTCGACGCCCGCGATGCCGGAGACGGAGGCGATGAAGCCGTCGAGGAGCTCCTTGTCGGCCGACTCGGCCGTGAGGGTCAGCTCGAACGAGTCGAGCAGCGGATTTTCGTCGAGAATCTCCTCGAATTCGCTTTCGAACATCTTGCGGAATTCGGCGTCGTCGGCCTTCTCCTCCTTCGTGACATAGGCGACGGTCGCGACCAGCTCCTCGGCGGTGAGCCGTTTGTTGATCGTTTCGCGCTGCTGGTCCGAGATGCCGTTTTGCAGTTCGACGGTGACGGCGATGCTCTCCTGCAGGGTCTGGGCGACCTTCATCGCGGCGACCATCAGGTAGCCTACCGACCCCAGCAGGAACAGTACGAGCATGATGCTGACGGTCGATACGATATAGGAGTTGCGGACTTTTCGTTTAAGTCTCTTGTCGTCTTTCATAGTCTTATGCCTTTTTCTTGCGGAAACAGTATGTCAGTGCCGCGGCGGCGCCGAGCAGGATCAGGAGCGACGAGACGAGCGTCACGGCCTCGGCCGCGGCCCAGCCCGGAGCGCGGAACCGCCACTCGACGGTGTGCCGGCCGGCGGGCAGTTTCATGGCGCGCAGGATGTAGTCGGCCCGGAAGCCGGGCATCGCCTCGCCGTCGACGTAGGCCGTCCAGCCGTGGTCGTAGAATATCTCCGAGAATACGGCGACCGACTCTTCGGGGGCCGTGTATTCGTATTTCTGGTAGTTGGGACGGTACTCCGTGAGCGCGATGCCGCGCACGAGCGTCGTATCCGCCTGTCCGCCCGCCTGCCACTCCTCGGCGAACGCCTTGTCGGCGGGGGCGGCGACGGCCGTCGTTTTCAGATCGACGCTGCCCAAGAGGTCGATTTCCTGCTGCGGGGTGTCGGCTGCGACGATCCCATCGACGAACCACGCCGGACCGTTTGCCGTCGCGCGGCGCACGGCCTGCGGCTGTCCGTCGTCGCCGGGGACGATCAGGTAGCGGGTGTTGAGCATGTCGAGCACCGCGTCGTTGCGGTAGCTCAGGTAGCGGTCGATCAGGTCCTGATAGCGGGCCAGCTTGGCGCCGTGGTAGCCGCCGACCGAACGGTGGAAATAGGAGGTCGTGGCGTCCTGAAACGGGCTGACCGTGAGGTTGAGGACGCGGAAGCCCGGATCCTTGTCGGCCAAGATCGCCTTGTCGGCGGCCGTGGCCGTGATCTGCCGGCGGCGCGCCGAAATGAAGTCGTCGTGCGAGAGGAACCGCAGGTCCACGGGAACGAGGTCGAGCAGCATCACCGCGCCGAGCAGCGCCGTGAGTGCGTATTTGTTGATTCTGCGCAGGGCGAACAGCGCCACGCCGCCCGCGGCGAGCAGGATCATCAGCAGCGAACGCCATGCGTCGGCCTGCATCATCGAAGCGCGTTCGGCGGCCATGGCGTCGGCCGTGGCGATGCCCATTTCGGCGTCCATGCCCCGGTCGAGGTACTCCTGCATGTTGTTGGCTTTGAGTATCTGGTGGAACTGCTCGGTCATCATCGCCGCGCTCTCTTCGCGGCCGAAGTCGAAGAGCGAGCCGCCCGCGACGGCCAGCAGCAGGCAGAGGCCCCCCGTGACGCCCGCGGCCCAGCCGAGGGCCTTGAAGAGCCGCCGGCGCGGAATTTCGTCGCGCCAGAGCCGCATCAGCGCCAGTGCGCCGAGCAGGGGAACCGTCCACTGCACGACGACGAGGGCCATCGAGACGGTGCGGAATTTATTGTAGCCGGGGAGCCAGTCGAAGGCCAGCTCGGTGAACCACATCAGGTTGCGGCCCCATGCCAGCAGGAGCGTCAGCGCCGAGACCGCTACGATCCACCACTTGTTGCGGCCCCGGACCAGCGCGACGCCCAGTGCGGCGAGGAAGATCGCCGCGGCGCCGAGGTAGGTCGGACCGCCGGTATAGGGCTGCGTTCCCCAGTAGGCGGGCAGCTGCTGCGCGGCGCCCCGCAGTCCGTAGTCGTTGAGCACGGCGGCCACTTCGCCGTCGGGGGCGAAGGCCGTGCCCGATTCGCGGCCCATGAAGTCGGGAACCAGCAGGTTGAGACTCTCCGTGCGGCCGTAGCTCCACGCCGTGGCGTAGTCGAGGGCCAGTCCGTTTTTGGACGTCTCGGCGGTCGAAGCCAGCTCGGAGCCGCCGCGCATGGTCTCCTTGGAGTGTTTGGCCGTGTACCAGAGGGGCGAGAAGTTCGAGCCGACGGCCAGCAGGCCCGCGGCGGCGAGCACGGCGGTGCGGAGCGCGAAATTCCGGAAATGCTTCTCCCGGAAGGCCGTGACACCTTCGCTGATCCAGAAGGCGGCCATCGCCAGCAGGAAATAGTAGGTGATCTGCGGGTGGTTGGCGCCGATTTCGAGCGACGCCGTGAGCGCCGTGAGCGCGCCTCCGGCCCACATGTTGCCCCGCAGGGTCATCCACGCGCCGCCCATCATCAGCGGGGCGTAGACCAGCGCCCACATCTTGGTGATGTGGCCTGCGCCGATGATGAGCAGGAAATAGGTCGAAAGGCCGTAGGCCAGCGACGCGACGACGCCCACCCACGGATTGACGCCGAAGATCAGCAGCATGAGCCACATGGCCGTCATGGCGAAAAAGAGGAAGGCGGCGGGGGTGTCGATGATCTTGACGACCCGGCCGAGGGTGTTCTTGACGAGCTGCGCCGGGTAGGCCACGTTGATCAGGTAGGCGGGCATGCCGCCGAACATGCGGCCCGTCCACTGGGGATCTTCGCCCGTGGCTTCGCGCATGTCGTTGATATCCTTGGCCATGCCGTCGTACTGCACGACGTCGTGCTGGGGCAGCACCTCGCCGCGGAACTGCGGGGCGAAGTAGACTGCGCTCACCACGAAGAAGAGCGCGAGGGCCGCCGCTGCCGGCAGCAGCCGGCGTATGATCGTTTTCGAAGATTCCATATTTCAAGTCGTTATCCGGTGGCCGGAGACCGTGCAGGCTCAGGGCGGAAGCCGCGCGCGGTCCGCATTCCGCCGGGGCGCACGCTGTCTGAGTGAACGTGTTAAGCTTCGCAAAGGTACGAAAAAACATTTACTTGACGAGCGGCGATTGCGAAAAATCACTATCTTTGCCAAAGATATGCGGCGACCCGGTGTGCGGGGCATTTCCCGAACAGGCCTTCGCTCCGGGCCGTGTTGCGTCCGTTGCCGCGAACAGATTAGGCTTTATGATTACACTCGATACGATCCGCAAACCCGTGACTGCGGAACTGGAGGCGTTCGACGAATTCGTCGATCGTCAGTTTACGGCCGAGGGGGAACTGCTCTCCGACATGCTGCGTTACGCCCTGTCGTCGCGCGGCAAAGGCATCCGGCCGCTGCTGGTGCTGTTGTCGGCCGCGATGAATTCGCCGGTGGCGGAGGCGGCCAAGGGGCGCCGGGTCCATCTGGCAGCCATGCTCGTGGAGATGATTCACGTGGCGTCGCTGATTCACGACGACGTGATCGACGAAGCCGACATGCGCCGCGGCAAGCCGTCGGCCAATGCGCGCTGGCAGTCGCACAAGGCGGTGATTCTGGGCGACTACATTCTGGCCCGCAACCTGAGCATCGGCCTGACGAGCGGTCAGTTCGATCTGGTGACGCACGTCTGCGGGTCGATGGCGGCGCTCTGCGAAGGCGAGGTGCTGCAAAGCGAGTGCGCCGAAAAGCATACCATGACGCGGCAGGCGTACCTCGACATCATCTATAAGAAGACGGCGTGTCTGATCGGCGTCAGCGCTTCGGCCGGGGCGATGGCCGTGGGCGCTTCGCAGCAGAAGGTGGCCCTGATGCGCCGCTTCGGCGAGGCCGTGGGCATGGCTTTCCAGATACAGGACGACATTCTCGACTACACGCGCACGGCGCATACGGGAAAACCCGCCAACAACGACCTGCGCGAGGGCAAGATCACCCTGCCGCTGCTGGCCGTGCTGGACAAGGCGCCGGCCGAACGCCGCACCGAACTGCTGGGGCGGCTGGCCTGTTGTCACGACGACGAGGAGTCGGTGGAATACCTGCAGCGTACGGTCGAGAACGAAGGCGGACTGACCTTCGCCGCCGAAGTGATGCGCAGCTATATCGCGCGGGCCGTGGAGATGCTCTCGGAATACGAGGCGTCGGATTACCGTACGGCGCTGGCGAACCTCTGCGCCTACATCGCCGAACGGGACCGGTAAACGGGAAAACTCATTAACCTAAATTTCATAAAACTCAATGGAGACGAAAAAACAAAATTACACTTTGCCGATCATTGTGATGATCTTCCTCTTCGGTATGATCTCATTCGTGACGAATCTGGCATCACCTATGGGTGACATTCTGAAGTACCAGTTCAATGTGCCCAACTGGATGGGAACGCTGGGCGTGTTCGCGAACTTCATCGCTTATGCGATCATGGGGTATCCTGCCGGCAACATGCTGCAGAAGTACGGCTACAAGAAAACCGCACTGATCGCTATCGCCGTCGGCTTTACCGGCGTCGGCATCCAGACGCTCTCCGGCTCGGTCGAGAGCTTCGGCGTCTATCTGCTCGGCGCCTTCATCGCAGGTTTCTCCATGTGTTTGCTCAACACCGTCGTGAACCCGATGCTCAACAAGCTCGGCGGAGGCGGAAACAAAGGCAATCAGCTCATTCAGGCGGGCGGCTCGTTCAACTCGCTCTGCGGCACGGCGGTCATCATCCTGACCGGCCTGCTGATTCCGGAGGGTATCAAGAATGCGCAGATCAGCAACGTATTCCCGCTGATGTACGGCGCATTGGCCATTTTCGCATTCGCATTCATCGTGATCGCGCTGACGAAGATTCCGGAGACCCAGAAGACGGAGGGCAAGAAAGTCGCCGAGACGTCGAAATACAGCCCGCTCTCGTTCCGTCACTTCATTCTCGGTTCCGTGGCGATTTTCGTCTATGTGGGTGTCGAAGTCGGCGTTCCCAACGTGCTGCAGAAGTGGCTGCAGAATCCTGAGCTGAATGTGCTGGGCAGCGGCGTGAACGTCGAGGCTATCGCAGGTTCGGTCGCCGCTACGTATTGGCTGCTGATGCTGGTCGGCCGGCTTCTGGGCGCGATGATCGGCAGCAAGGTGTCGGCGAAAAGCATGCTGATGGTCGTATCTTCGGCCGGCCTGCTGCTGACGCTGGGCGCCATGTTCGCGCCGAACGTGCCGGTCAACCTGCCGGTTTTCAACGGCGCGGAGGGCTTCGGACTGGTCAACGTGCCGGTGAGTGCCGCGCTGCTGGTGCTTGTCGGTCTCTGTACTTCGGTCATGTGGGGAGGCATCTTCAACTTGGCGGTAGAAGGATTGGGTAAATATACGGAAAAGGCTTCCGGTATTTTCATGGCGCTGGTCTGCGGCGGCGGCATCCTTCCCCTGCTGCAAAACGGCATCGTCGATTTGACGGGCGGCGTAGGTTACCTGACGAGCTATTGGGTGATCGTAGCCGGTTTGGCCTATATGCTCTACTATGCGCTTATCGGTTCGAAGAACGTCAACAAGGATATTCCGGTGGACTGATGCTCCGGTCGGAAAACGAAAAATCCCGGTGCCGAGTTTGCGGCGCCGGGATTTTTTTGCTGTAGCCGGGGAGGGGCGGCGGTTGTTTGCAGGCGACGGGGGCTTGCAGAGGGAGGGAATGCTTAATCCGGCCGGCGGAATGGCGCGCCGGGATGGGCCGGAGCAGGGAGCGGAGAAGGGGCCGCACAGGAGCAGGAATGCGGATGCGGAGAGCCGCCGCAGACGGCGAGATGCAGGCGGCGGGGAGATGCAGGCGGCGGGGAGATGCAGGCGGCGGGGAGATGCAGGTGGCGGGGAGATGCAGGTGGCGGGGAGATGCAGGTGGCGGGGAGGTCGGGCAGGAAACTGAATGGCGGGGCGGAATAAGAAGCGGAGGACGGGGCGGGCTGAAGGGGACGGGCGGCGGCTTCGGATGGAAGAGACGGCGGATAAGAGAAAAGGCAGCCCGAACTGAAAGACGGCGGCTATAAATAAGAAATAAGTGATGCGCTCGTGGGCGTCGGACTGCGGGCCTGAGAGGGACGGACTGCGGGACGGAATGGAAAGAACAGCCGGTTGAAGAGAAAGGACGAAGCGAAGGGGCGGAATGAAAACGGAACGGGGCGTCGCGGGCAATAAAAAAAACAGGGAAGCCGGAGCTTCCCTGTTTTTCTTGCTGACCGTCCGGATTATTTCTTGTCCGCGCTGGTCATGCGCTTCTCCTTGATGCGGGCCTTCTTGCCGGTCAGATCGCGCAGGTAGTAGATACGTGCGCGGCGTACTACGCCGACCTTGTTGACCTCGATCTTGTCGATGTGGGGCGAGTAGAGGGGGAAGATACGCTCCACGCCCACGCCGCCCGAAATCTTACGGATCGTGAACATCTTGGTCTTGCCCGAACCCTTGATCTGGATAACTACGCCGCGGAAACTCTGCACGCGCTCCTTGCTACCCTCGACGATTTTGTAGGATACGGTGATCGTGTCACCGGCCTTGAACGACGGAACATCGGCATCCGTCTTTGCCCACATCTGCTCGTTTACGAGCTTGATGATTGCGTCTTTGTTCATTGTTGCAACAATTATTGTGTTTCGCACCCAACATTCCCGCTGTGCCCGGCTTACCATACGGATACCCTGATCCGTAATCCTGCGTCCGCGGCTTCGGACCGCCTGAGCCGTCCCCGCCCTCCTGCGCAACTGCGCGGCACCCAATGAAAGAGGTTGATATACGCCCTGAAAGGGAGTGCAAATATACGAAGTTTTTTTCATTCGGCGCAAACGGGGCGTAAAAATATCGTTTCGGGGCGCGATTTATCGTTGTCTTTACGGAAAACGGGGGCGGTTCGGGCGGAACGGGAGACGGCTTTGGTGAAGCGGAGGGCGGCATGGCTACAACAGGGACGGCATGGCTACAACAGGGACGGCATGGACACAACAGGGACGGCTTCGACAAGAGGGGAGGCGGTTTTGGTGAACAAGGGGCGGTACGGACAAAACGGGAGGTGCAGTGCGGATAAAACAGGACGGCATGGATACAACGGGACGACGCGGACAACAAGGTGCGGTTCGGACGAAACAAAGTGCGCCACGGACAAAATCGGAAACAAATTTTCGTTTTGTCGCCCGCCTTTCACTATCTTTGCGGGGAGACAGACGCCGGGCCGGCAGGTCGAATCCGGCAAAATTTTGTGCGGATACGCATTTGAGAACGGTTTATGCTGTCTTTGCGATAAACTTGAGATATGAAGGAAGAGAGACTGATACTTGTCACCAACGACGACGGCTACGATTCGAAAGGACTTGCGGCGGCCGTGGAGGTCGCGCGCGGCTTCGGCCGCGTGGTCGTGGTGGCGCCCGAAACGACGCAGAGCGGCATGAGCCAAGCCATCACGATGTACAACCCGCTGTACCTGCGCTGCGTGCGGAAGGAAGAGGGGCTGGAGGTGTACGCCTTTTCCGGCACGCCGGTGGACTGCGTGAAGATGGCGTTCGATTACCTGCTGCGCGAAGAGCGCGTCGATCTGGTAATTTCGGGCATCAACCACGGCTCCAACTCCGCCGTGAACGTGCTTTATTCGGGGACGATGGGCGCGGCGATCGAAGGCAGCTTCTACGGCTGTCCCGCCGTCGGGCTGTCGCTCGACGACCACGGCGAGGACGCCGATTTCGAGGCGGCGGTGGCGTACGGCAGGCGGATCGTGGGCAGCGTGCTCGAAAACAGGATCGAGCTGCCGCTCTGTCTGAACGTGAACGTTCCGGTCGGCAGGCCCGACGAGCTGCGCGGCATCCGTCTTTGCCGCCAGAACCGCGGCTTCTGGCGCGAGGAGTTCTACCGCCACGAGGATCCCCGCGGCCGGGAGTATTTCTGGCTTACGGGAGCCTTCGTCAACGAAGAGCCGGAGGCGCAGGACACCGACGAATGGGCCTTGTCGCACGGTTACGTCTCGGTGGTGCCCGTGCAGGTGGACCTGACGGATTACCGTCAGCTCGGAGCGCTTGCCGAAGTGCTGAAATAATCGTATATTTGCAGTAAAGTAAATAGTCAGGCCTATGCTGATCAAAATCCTGCTCGTCATTTCGATCATCGTCCAGACCCTCGCCACGGCTTACGCCCTGCGGCTGGTACGCGCCACCAAGTACAACTCGGTGTGGATTCTCTTCATCGTGGGCTTTTCGCTGCTCTCCGTCGAGCGGTTCGTGCAGCTGCTGATGGCCGGCGGGCACTACGTGCCGCGCTGGTGGTTCGGCTATCTGGGGATCGTGGTCTCGGTATGTCTGTCGATCGGCGTCATGTACGCCCACAAGCTGTTCAAATACATCGACCGTCTGAACCGGCAGCGGCAGCTGCTCAACAAACGCATCCTCACGGCCGTGCTCCGCACCGAGGAGAAGGCCCGGTCGCGCTTCTCGAAGGAGCTGCACGACGGACTCGGCCCGCTGCTGTCGTCGGCCCGGATGTCGCTCTCGGTGCTTTCGCGCGAGGAGCGCTCTGCGGACCAGCGCGAGATCATCGACAATACGACCTATGTGATCGACGAGGCGATCCGTTCGCTGCGCGAGATATCGAACAACCTCTCGCCGCATGTGCTCAACGATTTCGGACTGGCGCGCGGCGTGCAGAACTTCATCGACAAGAGCGCGGCGATGCACGACGCGAAGATACGCTTCACGACGAACCTCCGCACGGAGCGTTACGATACGGATATAGAGGTGATCCTCTACCGCGTGATCTGCGAGCTGATAAACAACTCGCTCAAGCACGCCGCCTGCACGTCGATCAACCTGTCGCTGTCGCAGAACGGCTCGGAGCTGGCTCTCGACTATACGGACGACGGGCGCGGGTTCAATCCGCAGGCGATGATGGACTGCGGCATGGGGCTTTCGAACATCTCGTCGCGCATCAATTCGCTGGGCGGGACCTTCGACATTTCGAGCGCCAAGGGCAAAGGCATGCGCGCCGCGATCCGGGTCAATACGCAGCAGGAACCGGCGCTCCCGAAGCGCAAACGCCGTAACCGGTAGAATCATGGAACGCAAAATAGTACTCGTAGACGATCATTCGCTCTTCCGCAACGGACTGCGGGGGCTGCTCGAACGCTGCGCCGGGTGCCGCGTCGTGGGCGAAGCCGCCAGCGGCGAGGAGTTTCTCGCGATGCTGCCCGGACTGGAGACCGACGTGGTCTTCATGGATTTCGCCATGCCGGGACTCGATGGGGCGCAGACCACCGAACGGGCGCTGGCCCGGCGGCCCGATCTGCGGATCATCACCCTCTCGATGTTCGGCGAGGAGAGCTATTATTCGCGCATGGTGCAGGCCGGGGCGCGGGGATTTCTGCTGAAGGATTCCGACATCGGCGACGTGATCGAGGCCATCGACGCGGTGATGTCGGGCGGAAGCTATTTCAGCCCCCAGCTGCTTTCATCGCTCACGGGGCGGATGCGCACGCGCGACGACGTGCCCGACGAGCAGCTCTCGGTCCGCGAACGCGAGATTCTGGTGGCCGTGTGCCGCGGACTGTCGAATCAGGAGATCGCCGACGAGCTGTTTATTTCGAAGCGCACGGTGGACAAGCACCGGGCTAACATTCTCGAAAAGACCGGCTGCAAGAACACCGCCAGTCTGGTCGTTTACGCCATCCGCAACGGAATCGTCGAAATCTGACCTCCTGAAATCCTGATGTCGGGAAAAATCGTCCGGCCGCATGCGTCTGTATTCGCGTGCGGCGTATTGGTATGCGCTGTTGGCTGCAGCGCGTTTACAGCAGCGGCGAGAAGACCCGCATGAGCGATTCGGCGACGCGGCGGCTCCGGGGGCGGCGGAACCATTCGGCCGGGGTGAGCGGATGGCTGCGCGACTGGTCCTCTTCGAAGACGGAGGCCATGCGCGCCGTGAATTCCCCGTCGTAGACGAAGGCGTTGACTTCGAAGTTGTGTTCGAAACTGCGGAAGTCCATGTTCGCGGAGCCGATGACCGAGAGCATGTCGTCGATGATGAGCAGTTTGGAGTGCAGGAATCCCGGCATGTAGAAGAGTATCTTTACGCCGGCCTTCATCATGTCGTCGAGGTAGGAGTGCGTCGCCAGATCCACGACCTTCGAATCGGAGCGTGCGGGGAGCATCAGCCGCACGTCGATGCCCGCCAGCGCGGCCTCCTGCAGCGCCGAGTTGAGGACGTCGGACGGAAGGTAGTAGGGGGTTTGGATCCACACCCGCCGCCGGGCGCGGGCGATGGCGTAGCTGTCGGCCTGCAGCAGCGTCCGCCATTTGCCGAAGGGGCCGCTGGAGACGATCTGCATGATGTTGTCGGTGAAACGCGCCGCGGGGGGATAGTATTCCGCCGCGGCGATCTGCTGCTTGGTGGTCGCCGACCAGTCGCTCAGGAACGACGCCTGAAGGCCCGCGGCGCCGCTGCCCTCGATCCGGAAATGGGTGTCGCGCCATGTGCCCCACCGGGTGCCGCGGACGTAGCGGTCGGCGATGTTCATGCCGCCGAGGAAGCCCACGCAGCCGTCGATGACGGCGATCTTGCGGTGGTTGCGGTAGTTGACCTTGCTGGTGAAGAGCGGGAATTTGACGTGCAGGAAGGCGTAGACCTCGATGCCTTCGCTGCGCATGCTGCGGAAAAAGGATTTTTTGGCCCCGCTGCTGCCCACGTCGTCGTAGAGGATGCGCACCTCGACCCCTTCGCGGGCCTTTGCGATCAGCGCGTCGCGCAGGCGGCGGCCCGTTTCGTCGTCGTTGAGGATGTAGTACTGGATGTGGATGTGGTGCTTTGCGCAGGCGATTTCGGTCAGCAGGGCCTCCATCTTCGACCGCCCGTCGGTGTAGGTGGTGATCCGGCTGCCGTAGAGCGGGATCGAGTGGCTCGTGTTGGTCAGCAGGGCGGCCAGCGGGCGGTACGCTTCGGGCAGGTCGGGACCGTCGGTGTGCTCGGCTTCTTCGAGCTGCAGGGTGATGCGCTTGCGCGTCCGGCGCGAGATGATGCGCTGTTTGGAGAGGTTCTGGCCGAAGAAAAAATAGAAGATCAGCCCCAAGACGGGGGCCAGCACCAGCACGATGATCCACGGCAGCGTCTTCAGCGGATTGCGGTTGTCGGTGATGACGACCAGAATGATGCCGAGGATGGTGACCGAATAGATAATCAGAAAAATGTATGTCAGAATTTGTTGCATACGGGTTTCTTCATCGGTGCGGAGGACCGCCGGGCGGGGTTACTGCCGGGGCTGCTCCGGAAATTTCAGCAGGTAGAGCAGGTGCTCCACGCCGCGCACGTAGTTGCGCTTGTGGTTTTTGGGCGAGTAGACGTAGCAGTCGATGGTCAGGACGCGGCCGGTGGCCGTATCGACGGTCGTGTAGCTGACGAACGGGCCGCCCATGAAGTCGCCGTGGACATCCCAGAAACCGCGCAGCTCGCACCACAGGCGTCCCTCCATGCGGAACATGCGGTAGTCGGGTTCGAACGCTTCGGAGGTGGTCATGTACGAACCGTCGGACGGACCCGGAATGCGGGCGGCGAATTCGTTGCGCGCCGCGAGCAGGGCGCCCGGCGAGAGCGACTCCTTGCCCCGGTAGGGGTAGGAATAGATGAAGAAGCCCTGACTGGCCGTGGGGTATTCGTAGCGCGCCCAGAGGAAATCCTTCTCGTCGGCGGCCAGCACATAGCCTTTCGGTACGGTCATGTCGACCCCGAACGTGCTCTTTATCGCCTTGGCGACGCGCTGTTCGGAGAAGGCTTCGGCGAATTTGACCGCCCGGTCGCGCTCGGCCTTTTCGAGCACCTGCACCAGACTTTCGCGGTGCTCGGAGAGGTAGTCGGTGAGCGCCTTGTCGTCGGGACCCTGCAGGGTCAGCACGATCTGCGGTTCGGCCGTCACGTCGTACTGGACGGCGATGTTGGTCGCGGCGAGCGAAGGGTCTTCGACGATCTTGAGGATGTTGCGGTGGTCGGCGACCATGCCCGTGAATCCCCGTTCGGTGACGCGGAGCACGTCGAACAGCGGCTCGGTCTGGTTGAGGTAGGGAACCGGAGCCGTGAGTATCGAGCGCAGCGTGTCGCCCAGCTCGCCCGTCCACTCCTGCTGGGGGCAGACGACGATCAGCTCGTAGGGGGAGCCTTGAGCGGTTTTGAGCCGCGATTTTGTCAGCGAATGGAATGCGTCGCAGGCCGTCATCGCTGCGAAAAGGGCCGCGGCTGCGGCAATGCGGAAAAACGTTTTCATAGCCGGTCGTAAGTTGATTCTACACACAAATATAGCTAATTTTTCGGAAAAGCGCGGATTTTCACTATTTTTGCAGGATGATAAATTCCCCGCCCGGACCGGCACGGACGAAACGGTTCGCCGCTGTCGCGGTCTGCGCGGGCTTGGTCCGGAATAGGAAACCATGCGTTTAAAACCACCGAAAATAATCCGCCGGCTGATGCCGGACCTGATCTGGGAGATCGACGACCCGGAGGGCGTGTTCCTCACGTTCGACGACGGACCGACTCCCGGCATTACCGAGTGGATTCTCGCCACACTGGACAAGTACGATGCCAAAGCGACGTTTTTCGTGTTGGGAAAAAACGTCGAGATGTATCCCGACCTGTTCAGGCGCATCGTCGATGCGGGACACAAGGTGGGCAACCACACCTATTCGCACCAGAAGGGGTGGGGCATGAGTCTCGAACGCTATACGGAGGATGTGGATTTTGCCAACGACCTGATTCATAGCGAACTGTTCCGGCCGCCCTATGCGCGGATCACGCCGGCGCAGGCGCGGTTTCTGGGGCAGCGTTACAAGCTGGTGATGTGGGACATCATTTCGCGCGACTACAACCGCAACCTCTCGCCCCGGACCTGCCTGAGGAACGTGACGAAGTATCTGGCGCCGGGGGCTATCGTGGTGTTTCATGACAGCGAGAAAGCCTTCCGCAACATGCGCTACGCCCTGCCCCGCACGCTGGAGAAAATCAGACAGATGGGGCTGAAATGCAAAGCCATCGAATTCTGACATGAAGATCGTCGTCGCCATAACCGCCGCCAGCGGCGGTATTTACGCCCGGCTGACACTCGAACGGCTGCTGCGCTCGTCCGAAGTGTCGCAGATCGCGCTCGTATGCAGCGCCCATGCCCGCGAAGTGCTGGCGCACGAGGATGTCGTGCTGCCGGAGGATGGGCGTATCCGGCTCTTCGGCAACGACGATCTGTTTGCGCCGCCGGCGAGCGGCTCGGCCCGCTACGACGCGATGGTCGTCGTGCCCTCGACGGTCGGCACCGTGGGGCGTGTGGCGGCCGGTGCGGCGCAGAGCCTGATCGAGCGGGCCGCCGACGTGATGCTCAAGGAGCGTCGGCGGCTGGTGTTCGTGGTGCGCGAGACGCCCCTGTCGCTGATCCACCTGCGCAACATGACGGCGCTGACCGAAGCCGGGGCCGTGATTCTGCCCGCATGCCCTTCGTTTTACGCCGGGGCGCAGGACGTCGAGGCCCTCTGCGGCACGGTCGCCGACCGCGCCGTGGCGCTGCTCGGCGTCGATGCGGAGCACTATGAATGGGGCGAATAGGAATTTACGGATTTTTTTCGTAACTTTGCGACCTCGAAAAACATCTAAACAGAATACCTTTATGGCAACTACAGCTGACATCAAGATCGGTATGTGCATCGAACTGGATGGCAAGACCTTCCAGATCGTGGATTTCCAGCACGTGAAGCCGGGGAAAGGCCCTGCTTTCGTGCGCACCAAACTCAAGAACCTCGAATCGGGCCGCGTACTCGACAACACCTTCTCCGCAGGATCGAAGATCGAACCCGTACGCGTCGAACGCCGTCCCTATCAGTTCACCTACGAGGATGATCTGGGCGCCCACTTCATGCACACGGAGACCTTCGAGGAGATCAATATCGACAAGGACCTGATCACCAACTACGACCTGATGGCCGACGGCCAGATCGTCGAGGTGATGTTCCACACCGAGAAGGAGACCGTGCTTTCGGCCGAGCTTCCCCCGATCGTGGACATGGAGGTGACCTACACCGAGCCGGGCATCAAGGGCGATACCGCATCGACCAACTCGCTCAAACCCGCCACGGTCAATACCGGCGCAACGGTCCGCGTGCCGCTGTTCATCAACACGGGCGACAAGATCCGCGTAGACACCCGCACGCGCGAATATTACGAGCGTATCAAGTAAATCGCCGGGCGAATGCCGGTTCCGGGCCGAACGTCCGGATCGGAAATAAACGGGGGCTGCTTTTGAAAGCAGCCCCCGTTTATCGGTTTGTGCGGCGGTCAGTCGCCGACCTTATACATGACGTAGAAGAGTTCCGTCGAACTGCGCCACATGTTGTCGTAGAACGAGTCGCGTCCCGGTTCTCCGGCGGCGCTGGGCAGCAGGAAGCGGAAAAGCCGGTTGTTGCCTTCCGTGCCGAAGATCATGGTCGAGGAGACGTTGTTCTGCGTGATCTTCATCTGGTTGGTGGTCAGGTCGAGGGTCCACTGCGATTCGCCCGGCGGAAGCAGGTGACGCAGACGCGGGTTCATGTCCAGCGGGGCTTCGACGCTGTAAGGCGCGTAGACACCCCAGAAATTGCCGTACGCCCCGTCGTCGCCGGCCGAATGGACGAGCGTTCCGGTGAGTTCGTTGTCGGAGATCTCGCCGAGCGTGATCGTCACCCGGTCGTCGTATTCGGGAAGTCCGTAGGTGCCGAATTCGCCGCTGCTGAGCTGCGTCGTCCAAGCTCCGTCGCCGACGCCGCTGACCCGCTGGTTGCACGCCAGCTTGACATCGACGATGCGCCATGTGCCGAGGAAGAACGGATCGTAGGTTTCGAGGTAGATCCACCAGTCGAGCCTGTGTCCCGACCGGGAGGTCACGGTGATGCGCGCCCGGCGTTCGGGGTTGCTGAAATTGAGCACGTCGCCGTTCCCGACGCTGGCGCTGGCGCCCTCCGAGACGACGATTCCCTTGACGGGAACCCGGTCGTAGGCGAAGCCGGGAGTTTCGAGGATATAGACCGTTGCGGTGGCCCGGCTGCCGTCGCGGTCGATGATGGCGGTTCCCATCTGTCCTTCGACACGCAGTTCGAGCAGCGAACGTTCGTTGCCGGAAAGGTCCTCGTCGATGGTCTTCGTACACGATGACAGGGCCGTGACAAGCAGAAGGGCGGTCGGTATGAGGTATTTTTTCATCTTCGTAGTGTCTATTTAACGTTCGGATTCAAATCGAGTTCGCGCTGCGGGATCGGGTAGAAGGCCGCCTGCTCTTCGGAGAGTTTCGTGGCTTCGGGAACCGTAGCGGTGACCGACGCCGTGCGGCGCAGGTCGTAGAGGCGGTTGCCTTCGAACGCCAGTTCGAGGGCGCGCTCCTGAATGACGGCTTTGCGGAATTCGGCGAGACTCATGCCCTCCGGCAGCTCCGGGATTCCGGCGCGCCGGCGGATTTCGTTGACCAGCGCCAGTCCTTCGTCGGGACCGGCCGCTTCGGCGAAGACGAGCGCGATGTCCGAATAGCGGATCAGGAAGGGACGGGCGCTGGTGCGTTCGCCGATGAAGTCGGGATCGACGTATTTGGCCGAGAAGTAGCCGCGAACGGGAGAGGGGGTGACGAGTTTGCCGGTCTGGTCGTAGATGTCCTTGTGGATCAGCTCTGTGCGCCGCTTGTCGGTGGCGAGGAAGGTCTTCTCCACGAAGTTGTCCTCGATCAGGAAGACGCCCCAGCCGTTGCCGTTGCCCTTCTGGAGGCTGCCGTCGCTGTAGCGGATGTAAATCGGCGCGGAGCCGTTGTTGGGCAGGAACTGGAGCGGGATTTTCGAATACATGCCTTCGTGCGTGCCGCTGCGGTCGATGCCCATGATGAAGATGTGTTCCGGTCCGTCGGGTTTCGTAACGTCGTAGATGCTGCGCAGGTCGTTGTCGAAGTTGTACGTCTCCTTATAGTCGAAAACCACCTTGCGCGACCAGTAGGCGGCCTGCGTATACATTTCGTCGGCGTTGCGCGGCGCCGAGGCGTAGCCGGGAGCCTTGCAGGCGATGCTCGACGCGAGCGTCAGGTAGACTTTCGAGAGCAGGGCCTGCGCGCCGACCTTGTCGATGCGGCCGAAGACCTTGTTTACCGTGAGCATCTTTTCGGCCGCGAGCAGGTCCTCCAGAATCCGGTCGTAGATCTTGTCGATCGACTCGGCCATCTGGGGCGTCGTCTCTTCGAGCGACGAGATCGGCTCGGTGTAGAGCGGAACCCGGCCGTAGGCCCGGACGAGGTTGAAATAGTTCCATGCTCTCAGAAACAGGGCCTCGCCGACCACGCGGTTTTTCACCGTTTCGTTCAGATTGCCTCCCGAAACGCGTTCGATGACCGTGTTGGCGCGGTTGATGCCGATGTAGCAGTATTTGAAGTAGTACATCGTCAGCTCGGTTTCCGAATTGACGGTCCATTGCTGCAGCATGTGGATGTCGCCCGGCTCGTCCGATTTGGGATACATCGTTTCGGTCGGGATGTCGCCCAGATACCAGATTCCGCGGAGGTATTCGAGGTAGTTCAACGCATTGTAGGCGTACATCAGCCCCGATTCGGCATCCTCCTCCGTCTTGTAGAAGTTGTCGCTCGAATAGAAGCCGTAGGGGGTCTCGTCCAGCGAGCAGGCCGAAAGCATGCCGACCGCAGCGAGCGTGAATATGATCTTTTTCATGGCTTGTCAGAATTAGAAGTTAAGGTCGATACCGACGGTGTATTTGCGGAGTTTGGGATATCCGCCCCAGTAAATGCCGTCGAGTCCCACTTCGGGGTCGTATCCGTCGAATTTGGTGAAGGTGTGTACGTTGTCTATGTTGGCGTAGATGCGCATGCCCTTGAGGAACCTGCGGTTGAAGTGGAGGTTGTAGCCGAGGGTGATGTTCTGGATGCGCAGGAACGAGCCGTCCTGAAGGAAGTAATCCGACAGCCAGTATTGCCGGGCGTTGTTCAGCCGCGGGAAATCGTTGGTCGGATTGTCCGGAGTCCACCGCTTGGCCTTGACGCGCGGGCTGAACGTATAGTTGTTGTACAGCACGTCGTTGCCGTAGACGCCGTAGAGGAATACGGAGAGGTCGAGGTTCTTCCAGCGCAGCGAGAGGTTCAGGCTGGCCGTGAAGTCGGGATTGGGGTCACCGATGATGCACCGGTCCTCCGGCGTGATGGCGTAGTCGCCCGTCAGGTCTACGTATTTCAGCCCGTCAGGTCTACGTATTTCAGCTCGCCGGGGCGGTCTTTCAGTCCGTCGGGGTCGATGAATCCGGGGTCCTGCCCCTCCTGAATGATGCCGTCGACACGGTAGCCGTAGAATACGTTCATCGGATGGCCTACCGCATAGATGCTGGCGTTCTGGTTGAACATGGAGATCGGTTCGCCGGTCACTTCGTAGTACAAGCCCGTCAGGTAATCCTGCGAGAGACCGCTCGAAATGGCGTCGCCCAAGCTTACGACCTTGTTGCGGTTCATCGAGTAGATGAAGGTGGCCGAGAAACTCCAGTCCCTCGTGTGGACGATGTCGCCTTCGAGGCTCACCTCGAAGCCCTTGTTCGTCACTTCGCCGTCGTTGACCCATATTTTGTCGTAGCTCGACGGCAGGGGCAGGTATTTTTCACGCAGCAGGTCGGTGGTCTTTTTGTAGTAGACGTCGGCGGTCAGCCGCAGGCGACGGTCGAAGGCTGCGAAATCGACGCCGAAATCGAGCTGCGAGGTCGATTCCCACTTCAGGTCCGGATTGGCGATGCCGCCCCATACCATGTACCGGTTGTTGGCGCCGGTGCGGCCCACCTCGTAGCCGGGGCCGATCACGGTCGCCCACTCGCCGTTGTGCCAGAATTTCTCCATGCCGTAGCGGTCGAGGGTCTGGTAGCTGCTGATGCCCTGATTGCCGGAGGCTCCGTAGCTCAGGCGCAGCTTCAGTTCGCTCAGCCAGCGCGATTGCTTGAGCCACGGCTCGTTGTGCATCTTCCAGCTGACGGCCCCCGAAGGGAAGTAGCCCCACTTGTTGTTTTTGCCGAACTTCGTCGAGCCGTCGGCGCGCATGGTGGCCGTCAGCAGGTATTTGTCCTTGAGCGAGTAGTTGATGCGCCCGTAGAAGGAGAGCAGCTTGCTCAGGTAGTACCCGTCGTTGTATATCTGGCGCAGGTTGGGATTGCCGGCGTTCATGTTTTCGTTCTGGAGGACGTCGTTGACGAATCCGCGGGCGGTCGTGTAGAGTCCGCGGCCCGTGTCCCAGTTGTAGGAGTGGCCGGCCATGACGGTCAGGGCGTGGTTCTCGTTGAACGTGCGGCTGAATGTCAGGTAGGTCTCCGACATGAGGTTCTGGTTGAACGAATTGTTGATCTGGGCGATGCCGCCGTTGTCGTTGGCGTCCTGCGAAGTGTTGCTGGCGCGGTACACGTCGCCGACCGAGGTCTGGTAGCGGTAGTCCAGCTGTGAGTGGATCGTCAGCCCCTTGACCAGCTCCCAGTCTACGGCCAGCGAGGTGACGAAGTCGCGGCCGGTGGTTTTGTTCAGCACGTTATCCAGAATGACCAGCGGATGGCCGAAATCCTGCGCCCCGGCAAGATAGTAGTTGCCCTCCTTGTCGTAGACGGGCCAAAGGGGGTTGCGGCCGTATTCGAGTCCGTTGCTGATGTTGCGGTTGGTGATCGAGAAGACGTTGTAGGAGGTCAGTTTCAGGTTCTTGTAGAGGTTGTAGGTGACGCCGAGGTTGGCGTTGATGCGCTCGTAGGAGTCTTTCTTGTACAATCCCTGATTGTTGTGGTAGTTGACGTTGAGGTTGATCGAGGCGCGGTCGTTGGCGCTGCTGATGGCTGCCGTCGTGCTGTTCAGGACGGGGGTTCTCAGGCAGAGGTCGCGCCAGTCGGTATTGGCCCATTCGCCGTTCTGTATCTCAAGCAGCGAGGGATAATAGATGCCGCCGATGGTCTGGCCGATGTAGATGGGGTTGAGTCCGGCGTTTACCTGCTCCTCGTTGGTGACCTGAGCCATGAGCATCGGGTCGTACCAGATGTCGAGCGGGTCGGAGAGCTGGCTGATGACCGTCTGGTGCTTGACCGAAATGTTGGTCTGCCCCTTTGCGGCCGACTTGGTCGTGACGAGGATCACGCCGTTGGCGCCCCGCGATCCGTAGATTGCCGATGCCGAGGCGTCCTTGAGAATCTCGATTGACTCGATGTCCGAGACGTTGATCTGCGAGAGGTTGCCCGCATCGCCCATCGGGAAGCCGTTGACTACGACGAGCGGCGTGTTGGAGCCTTCGAGCGAGCTGTTGCCGCGGATGCGGACGATCGCTCCCGCACCCGGATCCTGCGAAGTGTTCAGCACCTGAAGACCTGCGGCACGGCCCTGAAGCAGTCCGTCGACCGAAGTGGAGGAGAGGTTGTCGAGCGCCCCCATTTTGACGGACGCCACCGAACCGGTGAGGTCGCTTTTCTTTACGGCGCCGTAGCCGACCACGACCACCTCGTCCACGAGTTTCGAATCGTCTTCGAGCGTGATCGGGTAGAAGGTCGCCGTGGTGACCTCCTTTTCCGCCGTTTTGTAGCCGAGCATCGTGATCTGCAGGGTCGCACCCTTTGCGGCGCCGAGTTCGAACGTTCCGTCGGCTTTGGCGGAAGTGCCGTTGGTCGTCCCTTTGACGATGACGCTGGCCCCCGCGACGGGCTGACCGGCCGGGTCGGTGATTTTACCCCGGATGTTCTGGGGCTGGGCCCAGACCGTTCCGGCGGCCAAGAGAAGAACGGCTCCCAGCAGGAACCGGCCCAAGTTGGTTCGTAAGTTTGGTTTCATAGGGTTGTTATTTTGTTGGTTGTCAGTAGCTCATGTATTCCGAGGGCAGCGGGTCGGGCTGCATCTCCCCGGCCAGATAGTCGTCCAGACAGATGAAGGTGCCGGCGGTCCAGCCCAGCATCGCGGGCATCTCGTATTCGTTGCTGACATCGGTCGTTCCCGTTTCCGCGTTGTACTTTTCCCAGAGGTTGCCCGTCGTCTTGAACGATTCGGTGACCGCTTTCATCCATTTGACGGCAATGCGTTCGGCCTCTTTGCCGTATCCGTAGCGGGCCAGTCCCATCACCGCATAGAAGCAGACCGGGGGCCACGTGTTGGGATAGGACCACTGGTAGGGGTAGTCGTAGGGCTTGTCCTCGCAGGCGGCGATGCCGTAGGGGAATGAGCGCCTGTACGATGTCGCCGGCGTATTCACGGGGTACGGCGCCGGAGTAGAGGAGCGCGAAGACCGCTCCCGAAAGCACGTCGGAGCGCCGGCCGTTGACGTAGTCGTAGTCGTAGAACTGTTTCGCTTCGGGGTCGTAGCAGTATTGGAGTATCCGTGCCCGGCGAAGCTCCGCTTTGGCGATCCATTCCCGGATCTCGTCCGTACGACCCAGCTCCTGCGCGAAGCGGGCGAAGTTCACCTCGTACATGAAGAGGTTGGCATTGAGGTCCAGCGGGCAGAAATCCGTACACCGGCGGTCGTAGCGCGGGTTGAAGTCCCAGCCCGATTCGGCTTCGGCGACGAAGTCGAGCCCCAGCTTGTGGAGCCGTTCGGGGGTGTAGCCCTTGTCGAAGAGGTCCGTTCCGAGGCGTTTGCCGCCGGTGACCAGAAATTCGTCGACCAGAGCGTCCGATGCGGAGCTTCCGTAGCGGTTCAGTCCGGTGGGCGTCAGGCGCTCCCGCATCCAGAATCCGTACTCCTCCTTCAGAGTCTGGTATGCGTCGGCGAGCCACTGCTTGTCGCCGGTCAGCCGGTAGATGCGGTCGACCATCATGGAGAGGTAGGGCGTCTGCGACCGCGCTTCGTAATAGGTGCGGCTGCCGTTGTAGACCTTGCCGAAGCGGCGGACCATGTAGAGCAGGTTGTCGGTATTGCCTTTGGCCAGTTCGGGATGGCCGTCCCGGACGAGTCCCTCGTTGGTGAAGAAGGTGTCCCAATAGTACATTTCGCGGAACATCGCCCCGGCCGTGGGAACCGTGTAGGGGTAAGGCAGGCCGATGAGCGTGGCGGTGTCGGCGGTGCAGTGCTGGACGGTCGTGTGCCAGTTGTCGCGGATGAACTCCCGCACGGCCGGCACGTCGGGGTTCTGCGGGCGGCAGCCGGCGAAAGCGAGACCTGCGGCGGCTGACATGACGATAAGTATTTTTTTCATGGGTATCTGTTTTTCGGGGTTAATAGGTGTCGGCCAGCGACATTGATTTCAGGCGCCGTGCAAGCTGCTTGGCGTTCAGTTCCGACGCCACGCGGACGGTGCGCGTTTCGCCCGGCATGAGGTCGAAGAAGTTGTCGGAGAAGTGCGCCGTTTCGCCTTCGACCGACAGATAGACGCCCCGCGCGAGGTTGTCCGACCGGACGGTGACGTCGTACTCCCCGCCGGCCCGGTCTACCTTGCAGTGCAGGGTTGCTTTCGGGTAATTCATCGTTTTCTGCTGTACGAGGAAGTAGTTGTTGCGGTATGTCTTCCCCGCAGCGGTGAATGTCGCCTGAATGACGACCTCCTCCGGAGCGGCTCCGTTCAGCAGCGTCCGCGTGTCGATGGCGGCGACTTTCGTGCTGGCGTTGGCCGGGACGTCGATCTGCTGTTCGAATTCCCCGGTCCGGCCGCCCGTCAGACGCACCGCCCGGACGCACAAGGTGCCTTTCTCCGGAGTGAGCAGGTCGGAAACGGCGTAGATGTCGAGTCGTCCGCCGTCGAGGATCGGGGAGATCAGTATGTCTGCGAATGCGTAGCGGGCGAAGTAGTGCTGCGCCTTCCAGACGCCGTACCAGTCGCGGCTCGACCACGAAGCTACCGGCCAGCAGTCGTTGTGCTGCCAGTAGAGCGATCCCCAGCAGTAGCCCTTGTCGCGGCGGTGCGCCTCGATCGCCGTTTTGATGGCGTCGCCCTGCAAGATCTGGGAGGCGTAGAGGAACGACTCGAAATCGTGCGGTTCGTGGTATTCGTTCAGCAGGTAGCTTTTGATCAGGTTGTTGGCGTGCTCGCCGCCCCGCTGGTGGGACATCATGACTTCCGACGTGATGTCTTGGTCGCCGGGCAGCGGCGCGTAGCGCTTCACCGTTTCGAAACACGGGAACGACTGGAACCCGTATTCGCTGAAGAAACGGCTGCGCTGGCGGTTGTACTCGGTGATGGGTTTTTTGGCGTGCCATACCTCCCAGTAGTGCCGGTCGCCCTCGTGGTCGTTGCTCATCGCGCCGTAGTCCGAGAAGGGCGAGGTGGGCTGGTAACCCATGTCGGGGGCGTATTCGGCCACCACTTGGGCCAGCATGCGGTAATACTGCTCCTCGTACTGTTTCCAGATGATGTCGGAGTATTTCGGGTCGACTTTGTCGACGTCGTATTTCCAGCCGCTGAGCCACGAATCCTGATTCTCGTTGTTGCCGCACCAGTAGACCACGCAGGCGTGGTTGCGCAGGCGTTTGACGTTGTCGACGGCCTCCAGACGCATGTTCTCCAGCAGCGCCCCTTCGGCCGGGTAGACCGCGCAGGCGTACATGAAATCCTGCCAGATCAGGATGCCCTCGCGGTCGCAAAGCTCATAGAAGAAGTCGTCTTCGTAGATGCCGCCGCCCCAGACGCGGAGCATGTTCATGTTGACGTCGACCGCGTCCCGGATCGTGCGTTCGTAGGTCTCGCGGGTGACGCGGGGCAGGAAGCAGTCGCAGGGGATGTAGTTGGCGCCCTTGCAGAAAACGGGTTCGCCGTTGAGCAGGAACCGCAGGCTGCGTCCGTAGGCGTCGGGCTTCTTCTCGACGGTGACGGAGCGGAACCCGACCTGTGCGCTGTGGCCGGCCAGCACGCGGCCTCCCAGCTCCACGGAGGTACGGAAAGTATAGAGGTGCGGTTCGCCCATGCCGCGGCACCACCATAGTTTCGGATGCTCGATCGTGAACGGGACGCTGACCCGGTTCATGCCCGCGTGGAGCTGCACGCTGCGCGAACCGAGCACCCGTTTGCCGTCGGAGACGGTGACGACGGCGTTTTCGACGGGCGCTGCCGCTTCGATCTCCACCTGCGTCTCGACACGGGCGGCTTCGGACGAGACCTCCGTCTGGCGGTGGAATACGTCTTCCAGACGCAGCTCGTTCCAGCCCTGAAGTTTTACCGGACGCCAGATGCCCGACGTAACCAGCCGCGGACCCCAGTCCCAGCCGTAATGATAGCCCGCCTTGCGGGTGAAGGGGCTGAGTTTTTTTCCGTCGAGTCCCCCGTTGTCCGCCTGATCGTTCCAAGCCTCGTAACGGTAGGGCAGGGATTCGTACAGCGGCAGGGCCTTGTTGATCGGGGAGTGGAAATAGACGCGCAGCACGTTGCCGCGCTCCTTGAGCAGGGGTTTGACTTCGGCGGCCCAGCGGCGGAACATGTTGTCCGCCGTCAGGATCTGCGTTTCGTTCAGGAAGACGTCGGCATAGGTGTCCAGACCGAGGAACTCCAGCCGGATGTGTTCATAGCCGCGCATCAGCGCTCCGGCGTCGAAGGAGACTTCGTAAATCCAGTCTTCCTTGTCGATCCACTGCAGGGAGCGTTCGTTGAGCCGGTAGTAGGGATCTTCGATCAGCCCGTTGTCCATCAGGTCGGTGTGGACTACGCCGGGTACCGTCGCCGGATGCCATTCGTTTCGGTTCGCCTGTCTGAACTTCCAGCCGGAGTGAAGCGGCATCGTGTCGTTGGCGGCCGATCCGATCGTCGCCGATCCCGCTAAAAATAATGTCATAATTGCCTTCAGGGTTTGTTTGTACATGACTAGTTCTCTTTGGTGAGGGTGAGGGTCATCGTGTTCAGGTTCAGATTGATGGTGTAGGTCCCCGACGCATACCCGAAGCGCGACGGATAGAACTGCGGGTCGCCCTTGGCGTCGCTCGTGGCCTGATCGTCGATGCGGATCACCGTGCCGAACGGCGCGTCGGGGGTCTGTCCGTACCAAGGCCACCAGCCGTCGGACGAAGCGAAGATCTTGAATCCCTTGTAATCGCCGTCGAAATTCATGGCGACACCCGTGGCTTCCCATTCGTTGTCGCCCTTCTTGGGCAGGTAGGTGCGGCTTTCCCAGCCGCCCGGAGTGGCTTCGCCGGTCATCGAATAGGCGGTCGAGTAGTCGATGCTTTTCGCGGTGAGCGTCATCTTCATCGTGTTGAGGTTTACCTCGATGTCGTAAACGCCGTTCTCGTAGCCGAACGATCCCGGCTGGAACTGCGCTTCACCGCTTTTATATACGGCGATCTTTCCGAACGTCTCCGCCGAAAGGTCCTGTGCGGCGAAACGGGGATCGTCCGTGTCGTTGACGTTGCGCGAGAAGTAGAATTTGAAGCCGTTGTTCAGGCTCATGGGCTGCACGCGCAGCTCGACGCCGGAGGCCTGATACAGGTGGGAGCCTTCGCGGCTTTCGGGCAGTTCGAGGCCCGCGTTCAGATCCCACTGCCACGGGGTGGCCGCACCCACCATGATCAGCGAGGGCGGGAAGTTCGGATAGGTCGTCTTCGGCGTTATTGCGCAGTTTTTGATCTCCGACAGCTGGGCGTCGAACTCCTCGTCCGCGTTTTTCGCATATACGGCGAACCGCACCGCCGCTTCGGTGCCGGCTTCCAGATCGAAAGTGTTGAGAAGCAGCTGATTCAGCTCGCCGTGAGTGAAGTCGTGTGTCAGGGCCGCGCCCTTGTCGATGACGACCGGACCGGAGAACATGTCGCGGTCGGTCAGGTTGACGTAGAGCGTGTAGGCGACCTCGGTCTGCTCGTCGTCGGTCGCTGCGGTCCATTCGGCGTGCAGGGCCGGTTGGTCGGAGTGCTCCGGGTCGACCAGCACGGCATCGGCCGAGAGGGTCAGCGTGGGGGCTGTCAGGGTTGCGGGTTCCGGAACCGGTTTTTCGGCCGTGTCGTCGGAACTGCAGGCGGCGGCCAGAAGAAGGGTGGCGGCCAGACCCGCGGTCAGATAGTAGAGTTTTCTTCGCATATAGGTTGGTTTTTGATTGGATTGATCGGGTGTATATGCCGAAAACAAAATTATCGTTTTGTCCGAGCCTGCAATAGAAAGGTTCGAAAAGCAAAAAAGTTTGATCGGATCGTATCAATCCGACGCTTTTTTTGCGCATGAAAAGGCCCTGAAAAGTGGGTTATACGAATTTTAAATATTATTAAAAACGATGAAACGGAATATGTATGGGTTGATTCGCTGGTATTATGTGATCTTTTTGTTGTATTATTCGATTGAAGTGTGTCATGGCTCTTGGAAAATACTTTTCGACGATGTAATTTTACCTAAAACCACACGGATTAACATGCAATGTATTGTTAATCATGTATATAACCTGATAATAACCGGCCTATGAAAAAACTCTTCCTTTTTCTCTGTCTTCTGTTCCTGCTGCCGACCGCCGCTTTGTGCAGGGATAAAACCTATACGATTCAATCACCCGATTGTTCGTTGACCGTCACGATCGGATGCGGTGATCGAATCGTATATTCCGTCCGATCGGATACGAATCAGATTCTGAAGCCTTCGCCCTTGGCTCTCAGGCTCGTTTCCGGCGAATGCTGGGGCCGGCGGAGCCGGGTGGCCGGAGTGCGGCGCTACCGGATCGACGAGGTGTACGACGCACCTGTTTATAAAAAGCGGAAGGTGGAGGATCGCTGCAACGGGATCGTGATCGATTTCCGGGAGGGATTTTCGCTGGAGTTCCGGGCCTATGACGACGCGGTGGCTTACCGCTTCGTCGCGCGTCAGCCCGGCGAGGTGCTCGTTGCGGGCGAAGAGGCCCGGTTCCGGTTCGCTCCGGGAGCCGTCGCATTCGTGCCCTATGTGCGCGACACCCCTTGCAGGCACGACGGACTGGCTTTCGGCGAGCAGTTCATGCAGTCGTTCGAGAACACCTATACCCGTACGCCGCTTTGCGAAATGGACTCCGCCCGCTTGGCGTTCCTGCCGCTGCTCGTGCAGACGGCCGGGGGTGTGAACGTCTGCATCACGGACGCCGACCTCGAATCCTATCCGGGCATGTTCCTGCACCGAAGCGGCGCGGACGAACTCGAAGGCGTTTTCGCGCCCTCTCCGCGGAAGGTCGTGCCGGGCGGTTACGACCGCATGCAGGGCGTGGTCGAGGAGTACGAGCCGTTCATAGCCTCCCTTGCGCCGGGAGACCGGCTGCCGTGGCGGGCGCTCAGTATCGTGCGGCAGGATGCCCGGCTCGCGGACAACGATCTGGTCTGGAAGCTCGCTTCGCCCTGCCGGCTCGACGATATTTCGTGGATCGAACCCGGCAAGGCCGCGTGGGAGTGGTGGAACGACTGGGGGCTTTCCGGCGTGGACTTCACGGCGGGGATCAACCAGCCCACCTATGAATATTACATCGATTTCGCATCCCGCAACGGTCTGCGCTACCTCGTTCTGGACGACGGCTGGAGCCGCGATCACCATTCGCCGCTGGAGACGGCCCCCGGACTCGATCTGCCGGCGCTGGTGAAGTACGGCGAAGAGCGGGGCGTGGGACTGATCCTCTGGCTCGGCTACCTCCCGTTCGCCGAACAGATGGAGGAGCTTTGCGAGCACTATTCCGAAATGGGCATCAAGGGATTCAAGGTCGATTTCATGGACAGGGACGACCAGCAGATGGTCCGGTTCGTCTACGATGCCGCCCGTACGGCCGCACGGTACAGGCTGCTGCTCGACCTGCACGGCATATTCAAGCCTGCGGGAATCCAGCGGACCTATCCCAACGTCATCAATTTCGAAGGCGTGCACGGGCTGGAGCAGGTCAAATGGTCGCCCGTCGAGGTCGATCAGGTTACCTATGACGTGACGGTGCCCTTCATCCGGATGATGGCCGGACCGATGGATTATACGCAGGGAGCCATGCGCAATGCCTCGAAAGCGAATTTCCGGCCGGTGAATTCCGAGCCGATGAGTCAGGGAACCCGCTGCCGGCAGCTGGCCGAGTATGTCGTGTTCGATGCTCCGCTCGCGATGCTGTGCGACTCCCCGTCGGCCTACGGACGGGAACCCGAATGCCTGCGCTTCATCTCCGGCGTGCCTACCGTCTGGGATGAGACCGAAGTGCTCGCCGGCGAGGTCGGCGACCATATCGTGACGGCGCGCCGTCACGGCGACGTGTGGTATGTAGGGGGACTTGCCGGCTGGGACGGCCGTACGGTGCGGGTCGATCTCTCGCTGCTGCCCGAAGGGACGTATGCGGTGGAGCTGTTCCGCGACGGCGAGAACGCGGCGCGCATCGCCCAAGACTATGTCCGGGAGGAGTTCCTGCTGGCTCCCGGTAAATCGTTCGATGTGAAAATGTTCCCCGGAGGCGGTTTCGCCGCCCGGATAACCAAGCGATAGCGTATGGGCATACGTCTTAGGGAAAAGATCGGTTACGGACTCGGCGATACGGCCTCTTCGATGCTGTGGAAGCTCTTCAGCGTCTACCTGATGTTCTTCTATACGGACATCTGCGGCATCGACGCATGGGTGGTCGGCGTCCTGTTTCTGGTGACGCGGATCTGGGATTCGCTGCTCGATCCCGTCGTCGGGCTTCTGTGCGACCGCACATCCAGCCGGTGGGGGACCTTCCGGCCGTGGCTGCTGTGGGGCGCCCTGCCCTTCGGGGCGTTGGGCGTCCTGACCTTCTACATGCCGGAGTGGGGAACGGGCGGAAAGGTGGTCTATGCGACCGTGACCTATTCGCTGATGATGATCGTCTATTCGTCGGTCAATGTGCCCTATGCCGCACTGCTCGGCGTCATGTCGGCCGATCCGCACGAACGCACGGTGCTCGCCGCGTTCAGGATGACCTTCGCCGCCGCAGGCAGCATGGCGGTCGTGCTGGCGGTCGAGGCGCTGGTGAAGGCTTTCCGGCCGTGGGCTGGGCCGTCGGCGAGCTGGACCGCGGCGGTCGCCGTCGTGGCCGCGCTTGCAGTCGTGCTGTTCTTCGTGACGTTCTCAACGACGCGGGAGCGGGTACGGCCCGTGCGGGCGGAGCGGCATCCGGTGCTGCTCTCGCTGCGCGACCTGCTGCACAACAGACCGTGGCTGATCCTTGCAGGGGCAGCCGTATGTCTTCAGGTGTTCAATGCGTTCCGGGAGAGCGGGACGATCTATTTCTTCAAGTATTGCGTGGCCGGCGAGACTGTCGGCACGGTGTCGTTCGCCGGGATCGCCCTGACCGGGTCGGCCCTGTTCCTCGCCGTGGGGCCGTTTTTCAACATTGCGGGCATCGTGCTGATCCCCTTCGCCGCGGACCGGTTCGGACGCCGGCGGACGCTGGTAGGCACCTTGCTGCTCACGGCCGTTTTCAGCTTCGCCTTCTATTTCGTGCGGCAGGGCGGTTATTCCGTGCTGCTTCTGGCGCAGGCGCTCATCAGCCTGAGCGTCGGCGGGGTGTTGCCGCTGCTCTGGGCCATGTCCGCCGATACGGCGGACTATGCCGAACGGCGTTCGGGCCGCCGGGATACGGGGCTGATATTCTCCTCCTATTCGATGGCCCAGAAGATGGGCTGGGCGGTCGGAAGTGCCGCGACGGCGTGGATACTGTCGCTGGCCGGATTCGAAGCGAATGCCGTCCAGTCGCCGGCTGCGCTCACGGTTATAGGGTGTCTGCAAAGCGTCTTCCCGGCTTTGGCCGCTTTGGGGACATGTGCCTTCATTCTGTTTTATCCGCTGGCCGATTCCCGGCCCAAATAATGATTCGTTATGCCCAATCCTGACATATTGACCGAGATACCGCCTATTTCAGGACAAGACTGTTTCGTCGTGTTCGACCGCTACAAGCGCGAATTCTGTTTCCCCGTGCATATCCACAAGGAGTACGAGCTGAACCTTGTGTGCGGAGCGCGGGGGGCGACCCGCATCGTGGGCGACTCCGTCCGCGAAATATCCGACAGGGATCTGGTCCTGATCACGGGTTCCTACCTCGAACACGCGTGGCTGAACGGCAATTTTTCGAAGAATGCCGATGTCCATGAGGTCTGCGTGCAGTTTTCTCCCGATCTGTTCGAATCGGGGTTCATCGACAAGAAGCAGTTCTATCCGATCAAGAAGATGTTCGAGTATGCGCGCCGCGGCATCGCATTCTCCGAAGAGACGGTCTCCCGTGTCGAGCCGATCGTGGAGAACCTGATACGCAGCGAAGACAGGTTCGATTCGGTGCTTAACTTCCTGATGCTTCTCAACTGTCTGGCGCGCGAGAGCGATTACCATATCCTCGCCCAGCGCTCCGTGTCGATCGAGAACAACGTCAATTACGACATGCCGCGCATCCAGAAGGTGATGCAGTTCCTGAACGATAATTTCCACCGGGACATATCCATCGCCGAGGTCAAGGCCCTCGTGAACATGAGCGAACCGACGTTCAGGCGTTTCATCAAACGGCATTCCGGAAAGAGCTTCGTGAATCTGCTCAACGACATTCGCCTTGGGGCGGCTTCGCGCATGCTGATCGAAAACCCGACCAAGAACGTTTCGGAGATCGCCTACAAATGCGGATTCAACAACCTCTCCAACTTCAACCGGATCTTCAAGAAGGGAAAGGGTTTGACTCCCAGTCCATTCAAGACGTTCTACACCCAGAAGAAAATATCCGTATAAATTCAACCTAAAACTCAAAACGACATGAAAAAGAAATTGCTGTTTTCTGCGTGCGCCTGCATGGCTGTTGTCCTCGGTCTCGGATGTTCCGAGGTGAACGGTGTGCCGAGCCGCGCGCCTTCGGGGTATCCCGAAGGCCCCAAGACCATGGTCGATGCCGGCGCCACGGCCATTACCCGGACGCTCTACGAAAATCTGTTCGTGCTGGCCGAGCGCGGTACGATGTTCGGCCATCAGATACCGACCCTGTACGGTCTGGACAACAACAGGAAATGGTGGGCCGGCGACGACACCGACCTTTCGGACACGAAGTACCTGACGGGCAGCCATCCGGCAGTCTGCGGCTGGGAGCTTTCCAACATCGAGCTGGACATGGAGACCAATATCGACGGAGAGCTTTTCACCGAAGTGCGCAAGCACATCATCGCGGCATTCGGACGCGGAGCCGTCAATACGATTTCGTGGCATTGCGCCAATCCCGTTTCGGGCGGAAACTCGTGGGACGGGACGCGCGCCGTCTATTCGATCATTCCGGGCGGCGAGAACCACGAAAAGTTCAAAGGCTGGCTCGACAAGGTCGCCGATTTCATGCTGAGCCTCAAGTCGCCCGAAGGCGAGCCTATTCCGCTGATCTTCCGTCCGTGGCATGAGCATACCGGCTCCGGCTTCTGGTGGGGCAAGGGAAATGCGACGGCGCAGGAGTTCGTCGCCTTGTGGCAGTTCACGATCTCGTACCTGCGCGACGTGAAGGGGCTGCACAATCTGATCTGGGCCTATTCGCCCGATATGATCCATCTCAATTCGCGCGACGCCTACCTCGAATACTGGCCCGGCGACGAATGGGTCGATATTCTGGGACTCGACGCCTACGACCGCAACGGTGCGGACTACGACCACAAGGGATTGCAGATGATCCGCCTGATGAAGAATATCGCCTATACGAAGAACAAACCGTTGGCGCTGACCGAAACGGGTCTTGAGAACAACAATCCTGAGGAGTCGAACTACTGCAACAAGAAATGGTGGACGTCGATGCTCTACAAGATTATCGAGAACGAGCCCGTATCGTTCGTGCTGTTGTGGCGCAACGGCGATTTCCCGGCAAACGGCGGGCACTATTTCAGCGCTTTCCGCGGGTGCTATTCCGAGAAGGATTTTATGGATTTCTCCCGGAAGGAGCAGATTCTTTTCGAGGACGACCTGCCGGATATGTACAAACCGCTCAAATAAGCGGTCCGGGGAGTAAAAGAGGATGCCTTTTCGGGGCATCCTTTTTTTGTTGCGGCGGTTCCGGTTATTCGAATTCGGCCATCACGCGCTCCATTTTCCGGCGGATTTCGGCGGTGCAGAGATTGCCGATGCTGCCTTCGTGGGTGTGGCGCACCTCGCGCGTGGGGCGGTACTGGCCGTGCTGTACGGCCATGCCGACCTGTTTGTAGGCTTCGCGGAAGGGAACGCCTTCGAGCACGAGCCGGTTCACGTCTTCGACCGTGAAGAGGTAGTCGTATTTCGGGTCGTCGAGGATGCCGGCGTTGACTTTCAGGTGCGCGAGCATGAAGTCGCACATCGAGAGGGTGCGTTTGATTTCGGTCGTCGCCGGGAAGAGGATATCCTTCAGCAGCTGCATGTCGCGGTGGTAGCCGATCGGAAGGTTGGCCGTGAGCAGGGCGATTTCGTTCGGCACCGACTGCAGGCGGTTGCAGCGGCCGCGCATGATCTCGAAGACATCGGGGTTTTTCTTGTGGGGCATGATGCTCGATCCCGTGGTGAGGTTGTCGGGCAGCGACACGAAGCCGAAATTCTGGCTCATGAAGAGACATACGTCCATCGCAAGGCGGCCTACGGTGGCGGCGATGGCCGCGATGGCGCTGGCCGCGGCGCGTTCGCTCTTGCCGCGGCTCATCTGCGCCGCCACGACGTTGTAGTGGAGCGTTTCGAAGCCCATCAGACGGGTGGTCATCGTGCGGTCGAGCGGGAACGACGAGCCGTATCCGGCGGCCGAGCCGAGCGGGTTCTGGTTGGCGATATGCCATGCGGCGGCAACCAGCCGCATGTCGTCTACGAGCGTCTCGGCATAGGCGCCGAACCAGAGTCCGAACGACGAGGGCATGGCGATCTGCAGGTGGGTGTACCCCGGCATCAGCACCTCCTTGTATTGTTCGCTCAGGCCTTGCAGCCGGTCGAACAGCGTTTTTACGGCGTCGGCTGTCTGGCGCAGTTCGTCGCGCAGGAAAAGTTTGAGGTCCACCAGCACCTGATCGTTGCGCGAGCGGCCCGAATGGATCTTCTTGCCCGCGTCGCCCAGCCGCCGCGTGAGCATCAGCTCCACCTGCGAGTGGACGTCCTCGGTGTCCGGCTCGATCGCGAAGCGTCCGGCTTCGATCTCGGCGGCGATCTCTTTCAGTCCGGCGGTCAGCTCCTCCAGTTCGGCGGAGGTCAACAGCCCGATCTTTTCGAGCATGGCGATGTGGGCCAGCGACCCTTCGACGTCGTATTTCGCCAGCCGCATGTCCAGTTCGCGGTCGTCGCCGACGGTATATTCCTCGATCATCTTGTCGGGCTCGAAGCCCTTGTCCCAAAGTTTGGTTGCCATAGCGTGTGTGTATTCGTTTCTCATTTCGTGCCGGCTCCGTATTGCCGGCGGCCGGTGGTTTGCGGCGGTGCGCCGCGTTTGCAAATCTGTCTTCCGCACGGGGCGGGTGTCTTTCGCGGCGGGGATTCGGCCGCCTGCCGCGCGGGGCGGCGTCAGAGGATTCCGGCGAGTTGCCGGATGAATTCTTCGTAAATCCCGATTCCCTCCCCGATCTCCGACATAAGAACGTATTCGTCGGCCGTGTGGGAGCGCGACGACTCTCCCGGACCCATTTTGAGCGACGGAAAGGGCATCAGGGCCATGTCCGACGTGGTGGGGGAGACGTAGCTCCGGCGTCTGGCGGCCTGCGCAGCGCGTGCGAGCGGGTGTGCGGCGTCGAGCGCCGAGGCGCGGATGCGTGTCGAGCGGGGCACGGCTTGGGAGCGCAGTGCCCCGCGCAGGATTTCGACTGTCTCCTCGTTGGTGTAGGCGTCGGTCGTGCGCAGATCGACGACGAAGCGGCACGAGTCGGGCACGACGTTGTGCTGGGTGCCGGCCGCGATCTGCGTGACGGCGATGCCGATCGGCCCCAGCAGTTCGGATACGCGGTCGAAGCGGAAGCTGCGGAGCCGCGCGATGTCGTCGAGTGCGATATAGAGCGCATTTATGCCCTCGTTGCGCGCCGCATGGCCGCTTTTGCCGCGGGCTTCGCAGTCGAGGACCACCAGCCCCCGCTCGCCGGCGGCGGCCTGCATGCCCGTCGGTTCGCCGACGAGCGCCATGTCGATCGCTCCCAGCTGCGGAAGCAGGGCGCGCATGCCGTGTTCGCCCATGCACTCCTCCTCGGCCGAAAGGGCCAGCAGGAGGTTGAAGGGCAGAGGCTGTTCGCGGAAGGTCAGGAACGTCCGGGCGAGCGACACGACCGAAGCTCCGGCGTCGTTGCTGCCCAGACCGTACAAACGGTCGCCTTCGATGGTCGGGGTGAACGGGTCGCGCGTATAGGAGGCCGCCGGGCGCACCGTGTCGTGGTGCGAGTTCAGCAGGAGGGTGGGGCGCGCCGGGTCGAAGTCTGCGGAGCGGGCGAAGACGTTGTTGTGCAGCCGTTCGGGCGCCGCGCCGCGCTCCTCAAGAAAGGCGAACAGCAGGTCGGCCGTGCGGCTTTCGTCGCGCGAGGGCGAAGGCGTTGCGATGAGTCTCCTGAGCAGTTCGACCGCTTCCGTCGTTTTTGCATCCATGCTCTTCCGTTTTTTTTCGGCTCCGGCGGTCCGGGCGGACCGCCGGAACCGGGGGTTATCTGATGACTGTTCCCGTGTCGTTTGACAGGTTGTCGGAATGTTTGATCGTGACGCTCCGAACGCCGTTTGCGACGGCCTTGAGGGCGTTCTCGATCTTGGGGATCATGCCTTTGCTGACGACGCCTTCGGCTTTGAGCGCGGCGTACGATCCGGCGGTGATCTCGCGGATGAGGGTCGTCTCGTCATCGGGGTCGCGCAGCACGCCGCTCTTCTCGAAACAGAAGACCAGCTCCGCGGGGGCTATCTGCGCCGCGCCGAGGGCTATGGCCGAAGCCACGCTGTCGGCGTTGCAGTTGAGCAGCGTGCCCTGTCCGTCGTGCATGATGGCGCAGAAGACCGGGGTGACGCCCGCTTCGAGCAGGCGTCCGAGCAGCCGGGAATCGACCTTCTCGATGTCGCCCACGAAGCCGTAGTCGATCGGCTGGGGGGCGCGGCGGCGGGCCGTGACGGCGTTGCCGTCGGCGCCCGACATGCCGAGCGCATTGCACCCTTCGGCCTGCAGTGAGGCCACGAGCTGTTTGTTGACCAGACCCGCGTAGACCATCGTCACCACGTCCAAGGTGCCCTTGTCGGTGATGCGGCGGCCGTCGACCATCTGCACCTTCAGTTCGAGCCGTTCGGCGAGCCGCGTGGCGACCTTGCCGCCGCCGTGGACCAGTATTTTCGGGCCGGGCATCGCGGCGAAGTCCGCGATGAAGCGTTTCAGGACGGCGGGGTCGTCGATGACGTTGCCGCCGATTTTTACTACCGTGATTTTCTCCATTATCCGAGTCCCTCCAGCAATCTTTTGAGTACGACCTGCGCCGAGATTTCGCGGTTGGCGGCTTCGGGGATCACCAGACTGCGCGGCGACTCGATCACCTCGTCGGTGACGATCATGTTGCGCCGCACGGGCAGGCAGTGCATGAAGAATGCGTTGTCCGTAAGCGCCATCTTTTCGGCGTCGACGGTCCATGCGCGGTCGCGGCAGAGGACCTTGCCGTAGTTGGGGTCGGCGTAGGCCGCCCAGTTCTTGGCATAGACGAAGTCGGCTCCTTCGAGCGCCTTGCGCTGGTCGTATTCGACGCGCGCGCGGCCGACGAACTGCGGCGCAAGCTCGTATCCTTCGGGGTGGGTGATGACGAAGTCGTAATCCGCGGCGTTCATCCACTCGGCGAACGAGTTGGGCACGGCCTGCGGCAGTGCGTTGGGGTGCGGGGCCCACGTCATGACCACCTTGGGACGCTCCTTGGTCTTGTACTCTTCGATCGTGATCAGGTCGGCGAAGCTTTGCAGCGGGTGGCGCGTGGCGGCCTCCATCGAGAAGACGGGGCGGCCCGAATAGCGGATGAACTGCTCCAGCACGCGCTCCTCGTAGTCTTCGGCCTTGTCGTTGAACTTGGCGAACGACCGCACGCCGATCACGTCGCAGTAGGACCCCATGACGGGAATGGCTTCGAGCAGGTGTTCGGCCTTGTCGCCGTCCATCACCACGCCGCGTTCGGTTTCGAGTTTCCATGCTCCCTGATTGACGTCGAGCACCATGACGTTCATGCCGAGGTTCATCGCGGCCTTCTGCGTCGAGAGGCGCGTGCGGAGACTCGAATTGAAAAAGAGCATCAGCAGGGTCTTGTTGCGCCCCAGTCCGGTGAACTGGTAACGGTCGCGCTTGATTTCGAGCGCTTCGGCGACGGCGGTGCGCAGGTCGCCGATATCTGCCGCACAGGTGAATTTATACATATCGTTTTCGTTTTATCTTGTTTTGTCTGTCGCTTGCTTCCGGAGGGCTTTTGTTCGCGGCGGTGCGCTGCGTTTCCGAGTCTGCCCTCCCCTGACTTTCCTCCGCAGAGGGGACTTGTCGTATTGCGTCCGGGATTTTATTTCCCGCGGAGCGTTGCGTCGAATGCGTCGAGGAAGCGGTCGGCCAGTTCGCGCGTCAGGCAGAGCGCGGGCAGCAGCCGCACGGTCGAAGCGCCTGCGCCGCCCGTGAAGACGTGTTTTCCGAAAAGGAGTTTTTTGCGGAATTCCGCGCCCGAACCGTCGATCTCGATGCCGATCATCAGGCCGCGGCCGCGGATCTCTTTCGGTCCGTCGGCCTTACGCAGTTCGCCGAGCAGGTATTCGCCCGTGTCGGCGGCGTTCTCGACCAGCTTCTCGCGCTCCATGACATCCAGCACGGCGATGGCCGCCGCGCAGGCGAGGTGGCTGCCGCCGAAGGTGGTGCCGAGCAGTCCGGGGCGCGCCTCGAAGTGGGGCGCGATCAGCACGCCGCCGATCGGGAAGCCGTTGCCCATGCCCTTGGCCATGGTGATCAGGTCGGGACGGATGCCGGCCCACTGGTGGGCGAAGAAGCGTCCCGTGCGGCCGTAGCCCGACTGGATTTCGTCCAGCACGAGCTGGGTGCCCGTTTCGGTAGCGGCTGCGCGCAGGCCGCGCAGGAATTCGTCCGTGGGGCAGTGGATGCCCGAAACGCCCTGAATGCCCTCGATGATGACGGCGGCGAATTCGCGCGTCGCGAGCTTGGCGCGGGCCGCTTCGAGGTCGTTCAGCGGGGTGAATTCCACGTTGGGCGTCCCGTTGAACGGCGAACGGATGGAGGGGTTGTCCGTCGCGGCGACGGCGCCCGACGTGCGGCCGTGGAAGGCTTTGGAGAAGGCGAGCACTTTGGCGCGGCCCGTCTGGAACGACGCCAGCTTGAGTGCGTTTTCGTTGGCCTCGGCGCCCGAATTGCAGAGGAAAAGACTGTAGTCGCCGTAACCCGATGCGCGGCCAAGTTTTTCGGCCAGCGCGGTCTGAAGCGAGTTTTCGACCGAATTGGAGTAGAATCCCAGCCGGGCGGCCTGCTCCGAGATCGCCTTCACGTAGTCGGGCTGGGCGTGGCCGATCGAGATGACGGCGTGTCCGCCGTAAAGGTCGAGGTACTCGGTGCCTGCGGCGTTGTAGACGAAGCAGCCTTTGCCGCGCACCGGCTCGACGGGGTAGAGGGAGTATACGTTGAATAGTGTCATGGCAAAAATTGTTTGGCATCTTGCTTCCGATTGCGGTAATCACGGCGTGCCGCCGTGTATGCAAGTCTGATCCACCCCCCCCCAAACCCCCGCCTCAGGCAGGGGCTTGGTCCGCCGCATGCGGCGGAAAGCGAATCCCGGAAAGCGATTTCGTTGTTTCTAAAAAGCGGACGCTTTGAGCCGAAGTCCTTCGCCCTCGTCCAGTCCGAACATAAGGTTCATGTTCTGCACGGCCTGTCCCGACGCGCCTTTCAGCAGGTTGTCGATGACCGACACGACGTGCAGTTTGCCGTCGTATTTGGCCACGCTCAGCAGGGCCTTGTCGGTATTGACGACCTGTTTGAGATCGACGCTGCCGGCGGCGACGTGCGTGAAGAGGGCCGGGGCGTAGAAATCCTCGTACAGCCTGCGGGCCGCCGTCTCGTCGAGCGGGCAGTCGGTGTAGACGCTGGCGAGGATGCCGCGGGCGAAATCGCCGCGCATCGGCACGAAATTGACGGCTTTGCCGAAGCCGGGCTGCAGGCGTCGCAGGTTGCGTCCGATTTCGATCAGGTGCTGGTGCGTGAAGGCTTTGTAGACCGAAATGTTGTCCGTCCGCCAACTGAAGTGGGTCGTGGCCGAGGGTTTGACGCCCGCGCCCGTCGAACCCGTGACGGCCGTCACGTGCACCTCGCCCGTCAGCAGGCCCGCCGCCGCGAGGGGCAGCAGCGCCAGCTGGATCGCCGTGGCGAAACAACCCGGATTGGCGACGCGCTCCGCCGTGCGGATGCGGTCGCGGTTCAGCTCCGGAAGTCCGTAGACGAAGCCGTCGCTCTCGTCGCGGAAGTCCTGTGCGAGGTCGATGATCTTCACGCCGGCGGGAACGTCGTTCGCTTCGAGCCATTTGCGGCTCTCGCCGTGCGCCGAACAGAGGAACAGGACGTCGATCGACGCGAGGTCGCAGGTGTCGGCGAAGCGCAGTTCGGTGTCGCCCTCCAGTCCGCCGTGCACGTCGGCGATGCGGTTGCCCGCATTGCTGGTGCTGTGGACGAAGGCGAGCCGGACCTGCGGATGGTTTACCAAGAGGCGGATCAGTTCGCCGGCGGTGTAGCCGGCGCCTCCGATGATGCCTGCGCGTATCATTTCTCGTTGCGTTTCTGGACGTTATGGTAGATTTTGATCTGGTTGCCGAGGATCTTCGTGAAGCCCTTCACGTCGTCGGCCGTCCACGCCTTGTTCACCTCGCCGTATTCGCCGAAGTCGGTCTTCATCAGGTCGTAGGTCGAATCGACGCCCACGAGCGTGTAGCTGTAGGGGCGCAGGATCAGTTCGACGGTGCCCGTGACGTTGCGCTGCGACGAGACGAGCATGGCTTCGATGTCGCGCATCACCGGTTCGAGGTACTGCGCCTCGTGGAGGAACATGCCGTACCAGTTGGCGACCTGCTCCTTCCAGTAGATCTGCCACTTGGTCTGGGTGTGCTTTTCGAGCATCCTGTGCGCGGCGATGATGAGGATCGGGGCGGCGGCTTCGAAGCCTACGCGGCCCTTGATGCCGATGATCGTGTCGCCGATGTGCATGTCGCGGCCGATGCCGAACTTCGAGCCGACGGCCTCCACGGCGCGGATGGCCTCGACCTTGTCGGCGTAGGGCCTGCCGTTCACGGCGGCGATTTCGCCCTGCTCGAAGGTGATTTTCAGCCGCTCCTCGCCCGATGCGGTGATCTGGCTCGGATAGGCCTCTTCGGGCAGCGTCTGCTCGGAATGGAGCGTCTCCTTGCCGCCGATCGACGTGCCCCAAAGCCCCTTGTTGATCGAGTACTCCATCTTCTTGAAGTCGGCTTCGAAGCCGTGCTTCTTGAGGTAGTCGATTTCGTATTCGCGCGTCAGGGTCATGTCGCGCGTCGGGGTGATGATTTCGATTTCGGGGGCGAGCACCTGAAACGTCAGGTCGAAGCGCACCTGATCGTTGCCGGCGCCGGTCGAGCCGTGGGCCACGCAGTCGGCGCCGATCGACTTGGCGTATTCGATGATGGCGATGGCTTGGAAGATGCGCTCCGAGCTGACCGAAATCGGGTAGGTGCCGTTGCGCAGGATGTCGCCGAAGACCATGTATTTGATGCTCTTTTCGTAGTACTCCTGCTCGATGTCGAGCGTGGCGTGCCGCACGGCGCCCAGCTCCACGGCGCGTTTCTCGATGTTCGCAAGCTCCTCCTTGGAGAAGCCGCCCGTGTTGGCGATGGCCGTGTAAACGTCGTAGCCTTTCTCCTCCGAAAGGTATTTTACGCAAAACGAGGTGTCCAGACCGCCGCTGAACGCCAGAACTACTTTCTTCTTTTCCATTTTATATCGGTTTTATTTACTTCAGGTGAAACAGTTTCTTGAATTTGTTCTTGAAGAACATGACGTAGGGCGCCCAGCGCGACTGCGACTGCGGAGGCTCCTTCGCCGGATCGTACAGCATGCCCGTACAGAGACACATGTGCCGGTTGTTGCGCTGCAGGATGTCGTAATTGCAGCATCCCTGACAACCCCGCCAGAACTCTTCGTCCTCGGTAAGCTCCGAGAAGGTCACCGGCACGTAGCCCATGCGCGAATTGAGCTTCATCACGGGCAGCGACGTAGTAATACTGAATAACTTGGCGTACGGAAATCGTCGTCGGGCCAGCTCGAAGGTGCGTCGTTTGATACGCTCCGCGAGTCCCATATGGCGGTACTCCGGATCGACGATAAGTCCTGAGGTGGCGACAAAATCGCCGTGACCCCAGCACTCGATGTAGCTGAAACCGATTAGTTTCTCACCGTCCAGCGCCACGACGGCCTTGCCACCGGTCATTTTTGCGGCGATGTATTCGGGCGAACGTTTGGCGATGCCCGTGCCACGCTGCAATGCCGACTCGTAGATCAGGTCGCAGATACGCTGGGCGTAGTGGGCGTGCGACGAGTCGGCAAATAAGACGCTGATAGAGTTGTTATCCATTTACTTAGTTATGTGGGTAAAATTGTGTGTGAATCAGTTGTTGATGCGGAAGGCGCGCTGAACGCCCTTGATGCGCATGATCGAATGGATGAGCGTATCGACCACGCCCGCGCCGGGCACCTCGACGCTCACCGTGCCCGCGATGCAGCCGTTGGCCAGCGAGGCGAAGTTGATCGAGCGGATGTTGAGTTTCAGGTCGCGGCTGATGACTTCGGTGATGTGGTTGGCCATGCCGGTCGTGTCGGCGGCGACGATGCGCAGCGAGACGCGGAACGCACCTTCGGCCGTCGAACGCCAGCGGGCGTCGATGACGCGGTAGGGGTAATTCTCGCGCATGCGCTTGGCGTTGGGGCAGTCGCAGCGGTGGATCGTGATGCCCGAATTGATCGTCACGAAGCCGAACACCTCGTCGCCCTTGATCGGGTTGCAGCATTTGGCCAGCTTGTACTGGATCTTCGAGATGTCGTCGTCGATGACCAGCGCGTCCTGCGCCGCGGGACTCTCCTTGGCGGTGTGGACCTTGTTGCGTTCGGCTTCGGCCGCAGCGGCGCGCCGCTGCTCGTCGGCTTCGCCCGAAATATGGCGCGTGAGGATCTCCTTGATGGTCCCCAGATCGACCTTCTGCGTGGCGATCAGGGCGTAGATTTCGGTGCCTGTGCGGACTTTGAAGTATTTGACCAGATAGGCTACAGCCTCGTCGATCGTGAGCGGGAATTTCCAGTTCTTGAGCTTGCGTTCCAGCTCCTCGCGTCCCATGCGGGTATGCTTGGCCTGCTCCTCGCGCAGGAACGATTTGATCTTGTTGCGGGCCTTCGACGTGACCACGAAGTTGAGCCAGTCGGATTTGGGCGTCTGGTTCTTCTGGGTGAGGATCTCGACGATGTCGCCGTTGCGCAGCTGCTCGCGGATCGACACGGCCCGGTTGTTGACCTTGCCGCCGACGCACGTCGAGCCCAGACTGGTGTGGATGTCGAATGCGAAGTCCAAGAGCGAGGCCCCTTCGGGCAGCTTGCGCAGGTCGCCGTTGGGCGTGAAGACGAAGATCTCGCCCGAAGCGGGTTTGGCATCGAAACGCTGCGCCAGCGAGTGGGTGGTGTCTTCGAGCAGTTCGCGCAGGCGACCCAGCCAGACTTCGCTGGTCTGCGCGCCCTGATTCACCCCCTTGTAGCGCCAGTGCGCCGCGATGCCGCGTTCGGCCACGGCGTCCATGCGCTCGGTGCGGATCTGCACCTCGACCCAGCGGCCTTCGGCCGATACGGTGGTGTGCAGCGATTCGTAGCCGTTGGACTTCGGGATCGAAATCCAGTCGCGCATGCGGTTGGGGTTGGGCGTATAGAAGTCCGTCACGACCGAATAGGCCGTCCAGCACTGCGGCTTCTCCTGCTCTTTCGGGCAGTCGATGATGATGCGGATGGCGAAGATGTCGTAAACGCCCTCGAACGGCACGTGCTGTTTGTGCATCTTGGTCCAGATCGAGAAGATCGACTTCGTGCGGCTCTTGATGTGGTATTTGATGCCGAGTTTGTGCAGACGCTCCTCGATGGGGACCAGAAACCGTGCGATGAAGGCTTTGCGTTCGTCGGCGCTCTCTTCGAGCTTGGTGACGATGTGTTCGTAGTCCTTCGGTTCGAGGTATTTCAGCGCGATGTCCTCCAGCTCGCTTTTGAGACTGTAGAGACCCAGCTTGTGGGCGATCTGGGCGTAGAGGTTCATGCTTTCCCAGCTCTTCTTGCGCCACTTCTCGTGCGGGAAGATCTCCAGCGAGCGCATCACTTCGAGCCGGTCGGCCAGCTTGATGAGGATGACGCGGGGGTCTTCGGAGTAGGAGACGAGCAGGTCGCGGAAATTCTCGGCCTGCTCCTTGGCGACCTTCAGTTTCAGTTCCGAGATGTTGCACATCCCGATCGTGATGCCGACGACCTGCTCGCCGAAGCGGCTGCGGATGTCGGCGGTCAGGGCGAGGAACTCTTCGGCCGGGAGCTGTTTGTGGGCCAGACGCACCACGTCGTGCAGGATGGCCGAGATGGTGGAGTTGCGTCCGAGTCCCACTTCGGAGATCACGATTCCGGCCACGGCCGCGGCATGCGTCAGCAGGGGGCTGCCGTCATAGCGGGTCAGGGACGCAAGCTTCCCGTCGGCGTAGACCAGCGCCTCGTCCACGAGTGCCTGAGTCTGCTCCGAGAAGTTCGCGCGCACGAGCGTGCGGAGTTTTTCGTAACGTGAAAAGTCCATTTTTCCCTAACCGCATAACCTTGACGACAAAGATATGAAAAAAATTCATAAATTTGGCACATCGGACCAATACACCCGATTATGACGAAGAAAAAGGATGCTTATGTCCCGACCGTGGGGGAGGAGGTCGCCAATACGGTCACGCACGGCGTGATGTCGCTGCTGGCGCTCGTGGCGCTTCCCTTTGCGGCCGTGTGGGCCTACGCGCACGACCCCGACCGCATTCTGGCGTCGGTGTCGGTGAGCATTTTCGTGATCTCGATCTTCCTGATGTTTCTCGCTTCGACGCTCTACCATTCGATGAATCCGGCCTCGAAACACAAGGCCGTGTTCCATATCCTCGACCATATTTTCATCTACGTCGCCATCGCCGGAAGCTACACGCCGATCGCGCTGTCGGTGATCGGAGGGTGGCAGGGCGTCTTCATCACGATCCTGCAGTGGGCGATGGTGCTGTTCGGCATCTTCTACAAGTCGCTTTCGCGCAAGACGATTCCCGCCCTCAGCCTGACGATCTATCTGGTCATGGGGTGGACGATCGTATTTTTCATGCCGCTTTTCGTGCGGCAGGCGTCGACGCCGCTGCTGGCGCTGATCGCCGCGGGCGGCGTGCTCTATACGCTCGGCGCGTGGTTTTATGCCCGGCAGGGATTCCGCTACCACCACATGGTCTGGCACCTGCTGATCAATCTGGCCGTGGCGGCCCATTTTACGGGAATCGTGTTTTTTCTGTACTGAGTTGATACGGGCAGTAGGGGGAAAACGCCCCGAAACCTGAGTTCCGGGGCGTTTTAATGCGGGTTCGGAGAGCTTTACTCTTTGGGTTCGTATGCCGAACCCCGGTGGCAGAAGAAGATCATCGGGGCGTAAACGTAGTATGTTTTCGTCCGGTCGTAAGATGGGGTCGTATACATGTCGTAATCCGAATAGCGAAAGTTCATACGGCCGTTCTCATCTTTGGTGACGTTGATGGCAAGGGTGCGGGGATCGCTTTCGATCGCAAGGTCCTCGACGGTGAACGTACCTGTCGTCTTGTCGTAGGTGTAGGCTCCCGATACGCAGAGAATGGCCAGTGTGCCCTGTTCCGGAATCTGCTGGCCACTGTAAATGACGATTTTGTCCTCGGTGATATTGATGTTCGTGAAAAGGTAGCTGCCTTCGTATTCGTGATTGGCGAAATCTTCGGGCGTACCTTTGATTTCGTTTTCCGGATCGGCATTGTAGTCGTTGGCGTACTGTTCGCAGTAGGCGCGGATCGAAGGGAGCGTAATATAGTTGCCGAGGTCGTCGGTGGCGAAATCCTGTCCGTCGTCGGTCATCTGATAGCAGATGCTTTTGCCTTCGTCGAGGTCCCAGCGGTAACCTTCGGCTTCCCATGCTCCGATAAGTTCGTCAAGGTCTATTTCGTGGGATGTATCCGGAACTTCGGGTTTTTCAGACTCTTCGGGAGCCCCCGTGCCCGGATCGTTCGTGTTTTTGTCATCGCTGCAGGAGACAAGGACGGCCAGCGAAAGAAACAGCGCTCCCCCTCCCAGAACTTTACGATTTTCGTCATCTTTTTTATGTTTGCTTAAAAATTGTAAGTTAATATGCGAAGAATTCTTTTGAACCGTTATATGTTGCGAATTTGCAGTGGTTTAAACGCAGGTAAAATTATAATAAAATTTTTTAATAACAAATTTTAAGCTGGGAAAAATGCCTGCTGGAGGTGTTTGAAGGCTTGTTTGTAGCGATGCGGCGGAAGTTTTTGAGTCGTAATGTAATGAATTGTAATATAGATAACTGATCGCCTTCTCCGGCCATGATTACAGCCGGAAAAGACGGTTCGTGTTTTTTAATAGTGCTGATTGCGGAGACGGCGGAAAGCCGCTCACGGGTCTGATCAATGCTTGTAGACGACGTAAATATGGTCTTTCGGCAGGGCGTAAAGCCGGCGTTCGGCCTCGGAGAAGGTCGCGGCGTAGTCGATGTCTGCGGCCTCGAAGCCCGCGGTGCGCAGCCGGTCTGTGTAGTCTGCGCCGTAGATGCGGCGATGGTCGTATTGTCCGAAGATGCGTGTCCGTTCTTCGGGATCGGTGATCGAGTCGTCCTCGTAGGTCTGTTCGTAGTCCGGTTCCACGGGTGAGAGCAGGATGCCCCAGCCGCCGGGTTTGAGGATGCGGTAGAGTTCGTGCAGCGCCCTGCGGTCGTCGGCGACGTGTTCGAGCAGGTGGTTGCAGAGGATCACGTCGACCGAATCGTCGGCCAGCGGAATCTGTTGCACGTCGAAGTGCAGGTCGGCCAGCGGGCTTTCGAGGTCGGCGGTGACGTACTGTCCCGGATGCCCCTTGAAATGGGGTTTCAGGTGGCGCATGATGCAGACTTCGGGCGCGATGTGGAGCGTGCGGGGAAAACTCGTCAGCAGGTCGGTCTCACGCGTGAGGTAGAGCCACAGCAGGCGGTGGCGTTCCAGCGACAGGCATTTGGGACAGAGTGCGTTGGCCCGTGATTGGACATAGCCGTAGGGCATGAATCTGCGGTATCGGGACCCGCAGACCGGACATTCGACACCCCGGCCTTTGTAGAACAGGCCCGCGGCGGGAACGGCCCAGCCGGCGACGCGCTGAAGGAGCGGCCGCGGCACGTGGTTGAGCATCCATTTGATAAGTTTTTTCATTGCAGGTGAGGTTTTATTCCCGCCAGTGTTCGGGGCGGTTCAGGGCGTCGGCGCATACGACCCGGCCTTTGGGACCTGAAAATCCGTCGTCGGTCAACGCCTGCGCCATCCAGTAGTCCGCATGTTTTTCCAGAATCGGATAAGGGGCCGGAAATCCCAGTTTTTCCGCTCCGGGAATGAAGCCGTGGCGCGGGTAGTACTCCTTGTGTCCGAGTACGAAGACGAGTTTCGCGCCCCGCTCCCGCAGCAGCTGCAGCCCCTCGGCGATCAGCAGTCCGCCGACGCCCTGCTTCTGGCAGGAGGGAACGACGGCGAGCGGTGCGAGGATGTAGAACAACGGCTGCTGCACTTCCGCTCCGGCGATGCGGCATCGGGTGAACAGGATGTGGCCGACGGCTTCCCCGTCGCGCAGCGCGAGCAGCGAGACGGTCGGTTCGGCAGTCGGATCGGACAGCAGCTCGGCGGTCAGCCCGGCCTCCTTGTCGTAGCCGAAGCCCTTTTTATGCACTTCGACGATCGCCGCGAGGTCGGCGGGGACGGTTTCCCGGATGACGATTTTTCCGGTCATCACGATTCCAGTATTTTGGAAACCTCCTCTTCGGCCTTGCGCAGCCGCGATTTGCAGCCGGCGATCAGCTCCGTGGCGCGTTTGACCTCGGCGGCGAGGCTGTCCACGTCCATCTCTTCGTTGCGGAAGCGGGCGAGGATCTTCTCGATCTGGGCCATCGCTTCGGCGTATGTCATCTCTTTTTTTGCCATATCTGTTTTTTGTCGTTGCGTGTTTACTGCCGCCGTTTTGGGGTTCCGGAACGGGGCGGGCTGGTGCGGTTTTATTTCGGCTCGCTGCGTTGCACGGCGCCGTGGATCGTGCCGTCGGCGACTTCGATTTCGAGGGCGTCGCCTTTGCGGACGTCGCGGGCCGACACCACGGCTTTGCCGCCCGTGCGGACGACAGCGAAGCCCAGCCGGAGGATGCGTTCCGGAGAGCGGCCGGCGATCAGTTCCGCGGCGTTGTCGAGCCGTGTGGTCTGCCGTGCGAGGAAATTGCGCACCGCTTCCGGCAGCAGGGCCGAAAGGTGCTCCGCGCGGAGCCGCTGCCGCGTGAGCAGGTTGCCGCTCAGTTGGCGCAGGTCGCCCGTGAGCCGTTCCAGCCGCACCTCGGAGGCATGCATGGCGGCTTTCGTGGCGTCGTGCAGCTGCAGGGCCGCGTAGTCGAGCCACCCCTCGGCCTGCGTCATCCGTTCGACGAGCCATCCGGCTACGGCTGTCGGGGTTTTGAGCGCCGTGTGGGCCACCATGTCGGCGACGCTGGTGTCCTTGTCGTGGCCTATGCCGGTCAGGATCGGCAGCGGGAACTGCGCCATGTGGGCGCAGAGCCGGTAGGCGTTGAAACAGTTGAGGTCGCTGGCCGAGCCGCCGCCGCGGATGAGGACCACGGCGTCGAATTCGTCCATCCGCTCCGCGACGGCGCACAACGCCGTGACGATCGACTCCTCGGCCGCCGCGCCCTGCATGAAGGCGTCGAAGAGCGTCACCTCGAAACGGTAGGGGCTTTTGGCCAGCTCCTTGCGGAAATCCTGATAGCCGGCGGCGTTGGCGCTCGATACGACCGCCACGCGCTGCACCACGACGGGCATCGGTGCTTCGCGGTTCATGTCCCAGACGCCCTCTTTCTGAAGCTGGGCGATGGTCATCTGCCGCTGCCGCTCCATGTCGCCCAGCGTGTAGGTGGGGTCGATGTCGGTGATCTGGAGCGAAAATCCGTAGAGTTCGTGGTAATTGACGGCGACTTTGGCCAGAATCTTGATTCCGGCGGCGAGCCGCTGGCCGGTTTCGGCTTCGAAGTATCCTGCGATGCGGGGATAGGCCGTGCGCCAGATCACGGCGCGCGACTGCGCCAGCGGAACGCCGTTGTCGCCCCCTTTTTCGACCAGTTCTAGGTAGCAGTGGCCCGAATAATTGACCTTTATTTCGGAGATTTCGGCGCTGACCCATACGGGCAGGGCGAAACGCTCGTGGAGGGCCTCCTTCACGAGCCGCTGCAATTGGGAAAGGGTGATATGTGAGTGCGTCTGCATGGGTTAGCGCCAGACCAGTTCTACCTGACGCGGCATCAGCTTGCCTTCGGGAAGCTGGATGTGCAGGATGCCTTCGCTCTCGACGGGCGTGCCGTTTTTGCGGGCCGGCGTCCAGCGGGGCGCTTCGGCGACGGCTTTGAGCACGCGGCGTTTGAGACGGCTGTCGGTCGATTCGAGTTCCTGAGCCACGACCGTGTCGCCTTCGGGCGTTACGGTGTAACGCAGGATGATGCGGGCGGCCGGTTCGTCGTCGCCCCACTTCACCTGCCGGGCGATGTAGCCGCTGAAGGTGGAGTCGGCGGTGAAAACGGCGGACTGGTCGTAGCGGAGCGTGACGAGCATCACCCCGTTTGCGGCTTTGTCGCCGTAGCGGGCGATGGTCTCCTCGTCGGCCGGGAGCATCTCGACGTTCTCGATGTCGTCGGGCGGGATCGACGCGATCTGCTCGGTTTCGACGCCGTTGACTATATATAAAGGCTGCTGCGCCGCAACGGGAAGCGTTGCGGCGAGGAGTGCCGATATAAACAGAAAGTATCTTTTCATGCGGTGCTTTTCCCGATAAACGGTCGCTGGGGCGGGAATATTGCCCGGCCGCAGGCGTCGTTCGGTATGTGCGAAGATAACGGTTTTGCTGCGGAACGCCAAATTTTCCCGCGATTTTCGGTCCGCAGGACGGTTTGCAGGGCGGTCTTTCCGGGTGTTGCGTGCGGAGCGGGTCTTTCGGGCCGGTTTTCGCGGGTCGGTTTTCGCGGGCCGGTCTTTGCCGGCGCATTTGTCGGGTGTCTTTTGCCGGGCCGGGTGCCTTTTCGGGCTGTCCTTGACAGCGCGTCTTGCCGGGCTGACTTTAATTGTGCGTCTTGCGGAGGGGACTTCGCAGAGCCGCTCTTGCCGGGCGTCTTTGGGACTGGCTGATGGTTCCGAACCCAGCGGCAGGGGCGGAACAACGATGCGGCTTTTTGTCCGGCGTGGTTTTGGGCCGGGGGCGGCTTTTGACCGGGTGTTTTTTGTCCGGCGTGGCTTTGGTTCGGGGCGGCGTTGAACCGACACGGCTTTGGGACCGGGCGTTTGCGGATTCCGCGGCAGCTGCAGAGCGGCGTTACCGGATCTCCTCCCATCCGCAGCGGGCGAGGTCGGCGCAGCCGTTGGCCTTGAAGCGTACGCCCTCGGCTTCGAGCAGTTCCCGCTGCCGCGTCCATCCGGGGACGGTGCAGCCTGCGCTGTTGACGACCCGGTGGCAGGGCAGACCCGCCGGAGCTTCGGCGAGCGCGCGACCCACGCGGCGGGCATGATCGGGCATGCCGATCAGCCGGGCGATCTGCTTGTAGCTGACGACTCTGCCGGCGGGAATTTCCGCCACGACGGCGTAAACCTCCGCGTCGAAGTTTTCGGGCATGCGCATGGGGGCGTGCCTTGGGCGGATTAGAGTTCGCTCTCCTTCAGACGCTCGGCGTTCTCGGCTACGATCAGGTGGTCGATCACGTCCTGAATGTCGCCGTCCATGAAGGCGGAGAGGTTGTAGATCGTGTAGTTGATGCGGTGGTCGGTGATGCGGCCCTGCGGATAGTTGTAGGTGCGGATTTTGGCCGAACGGTCGCCCGTCGAGACCATCGTCTTGCGCTTCGAGGCGATTTCGTCGAGGTACTTCGAGTATTCGAGGTTGAAGACGCGCGTACGCAGCTCCTCGAACGCCTTGTCGAAGTTCTTCAGCTGGGATTTCTGGTCCTGACACTGCACGACGATGCCCGTCGGGATGTGCGTCAGGCGGATGGCCGAATAGGTCGTATTGACCGACTGGCCGCCGGGGCCGGACGCGCAGAAGATGTCCTTGCGGATGTCGTTCATCGAAATCTCGACGTCGAACTCCTCGGCTTCGGGCAGCACGGCCACCGACGCCGCCGAGGTATGGACGCGGCCCTGCGTCTCGGTTTGGGGCACGCGTTGCACGCGGTGCACGCCCGATTCGTATTTGAGCGTGCCGTAGACGTTCTGACCCGTAACTTTGAGCACGACCTCCTTGTAGCCGCCCGCGGCGCCGTCCGAGAACGAGGTCATTTCGTAGCGCCAGCCCTTCGACTCGATGTATTTGGTATACATGCGCAGCAGGTCGCCGGCGAAAATGGCCGCTTCGTCGCCGCCCGTGCCGCCGCGGATCTCCATGATGGCGTTCTTCGAGTCCTGCGGGTCCTTGGGGATCAGCAGCAGCTTGATCTGCTCCTCCATCTGCTCGATGGCGGGTTCCAGCTCGGTGATCTCTCCGCGCGCCATTTCGCGCATCTCCTCGTCCTTGTCGTTGGCGAGGATGTCCTTGGCTTCGGCGAGGTTAGCCAGAGCCGTGCGGTAACGTTCCGAGGTCTCGATGATCGGTTCCAGCTCCTTGTACTCCTTGTTGAGCTGTACGAACTGCTTGACGTCGGCGATGACTTCGGGGTCGGTGAGTTTCTGTCCCGTCTCCTCGTATTTCAGTTTCAGGCCGTCGAGACGGCTCAAAATGGTGTTGTCTGCCATATATTGCTTTATTTTGACTGTAAAAGAACAGCACCGGCCGAGCGCGTAGTGTCAAATCCGTTTGAATTCTGCGGGGCGCAGTCTGTCCGGGCAGGAGTTTTATTTCCGGCAAAGGTAAGAAATAAAACTGAAAGAAAGAGCAGGTGAGTGCAAGAAGGTTTTAACGGGGCCGTCAGCGAAAAACAAAGGGCGGGAAGAAGCCGGATGAGGTTGGGGCGGAATGTCATCCCTGGAGTTTATTGAAGGCAGGTTCGGAGAATCGTGCTCTGTACGCTCTCGGAGACAATTGTTTTGCCTTTTTGAAAAGGCGGTTGAAATGCGGAATGTCGTTGAATCCGACGGCATAACAGATCTCGGCGATTGACAGCGGTGTGGTCTTGAGCATCTCGCATGCCGTGTCGATGCGGTATGCGGTCAAATATGCCAGAAAGGTTATGCCTTTGCAGCGTTTGAAAAAGGAGCAGAATGCCGAGCGGTTCATGCACACTTCTGCGGCGATGTCGTTTAAGGAGATCGTGTGGGTGTAATGGCGCATTACGTAGGTGCAGATATGCTGCATGCGCCTTACGTCGTGTTCGATGCGTATGGGCCTGCCTGCAAAGGTCGTGTCGGACGAAGTGAATACAACAGAAAGCAGTCGGAGCATTTCGCAAAGGCGTCCCAATTCGTTCGTTCCATTCATCTGTATAAGCATTTGGCGGATGATGCGGGAGCTTTCCGGGCCGAAGTTCAGGGCATTGACGGGAAATTCTATTCCGTCAAGGCTGTTTCGCATTTCGGGGAATGTCTCCATGCACCGTTCCACGAAAGTGTGGCTGAAGGCGACCATCAGGTAACGGATATGTCCGTCCTTGTCTGTCGAGTCGGGTGCGAATTCCCAGCGATGAAGCATGGAGGGCGGTATTAACGCCACGTCGCCTGCCGAAAATGGCTGCAGAGTGTCGCCCGTCATCCGCTGTCCGCATCCTTGGATGACGTAATATAACTCCCATGCGTCGTGGCGGTGCAGTTTGGCTTCGATGTCGGGATTGATGCGGGCATCTACGAAGAAGAAGGAGTGGTTCTTCACGTCGGGCAACTCATAAGGAGTGATTGTTTTTTCCTGCATGGATTTTTTAATGGCTCGAATGCAAATATACGACAATTATTCGATACAATTGCGCAAATATATAACAATGTCAGGACCTAACTTTGCAACGGTTAAATAAATTAAACATTATTGATTATATCACGATGGAATTTTATCAGGTACTGGAGAAAAGAAGAACCGTCCGCGATTTTTCGGACAGGAAGGTCGATGATGAAGTGTTGAAAAGGATATTGGGGGCCGCGTTTAAGGCGCCGACCAACGATCACCTGCGACAGTTCGAGTTTGTGGTGGTGCGGGGGCAAGAAAGGATCGGGCGGATTATCTCGCCGGTTTCAGAGAATACGCGGAATATTCAGCAGACGGGACTCGAAGTTGCCGGGAATACGATGGATCGGGACGAGTATGCCATGTTCGTTGATGCGTTGCCCAAGCAACAGCGGATGCTTATGCAGAGCGGTTGCCTTGTTTTGCCGTTTTTCCGTCAGAAAGATTGTCCGCTGTGCCGCCCTGCAGATCAAAGTTCGCTCAACTATTTCGCTTCAGCGTGGGCGGCTGTGGAAAATATTCTGCTGGCAGCGACGGCGGAAGGACTGGCCTGCGCGTTTCGTATACCGATCGGTAATGAGCCGGAATATGTCAAGCGGATGGTCGGCGCTCCTGACGGATATGAGTTCACCTGCTTTCTTGCCATCGGCTATGCTGCGGAAGATGCGCATATATGCAAGCAGAAAGTCATCAGTGTAGAGAGTAGAATTCACTGTAATATCTGGTGATTGCAGTGAAGGATGGGCATGGAATTGTGGATTCCGTATAGCGGCCGGCTGTCGAAAACAGCAAAGGGCGGGACTTGTTATTTACAAGTCCCGCCCTTTGCTGTTGCCGGTCGTGCAGCGGCTATTTGTCGATTCCCTGCAGCCAGTCGAGCACGGTCTGCTGCCACTGCTCCCGGTATTTGAAATTCTTGCGGATGCCCCAGCCGTGGCCGCCCGTCGGGTAGATGTGCATAGAGGCCTTGACGCCGTTGTCTTTGAGTGCGTTGTAGTAGAGCGTGCTGTTTACGGGCGGGACGACGCGGTCGTCGTCCGAAAGCAGCAGCAGGGTGGGCGGGGTTTCGCTGCTCACGCGGTTCTGGAGCGAGTACCATGTGTCGGTCTCCGCACTGCGCTTGTCGCCCAGCAGGGCGTTGAACGACCCTTGGTGCGCCTTGCCTTTTTCGGCCGTGATGACCGGGTAGAAGAGGATCGAGAAGGCGGGTTTGGTGCGGGCGAGCGTCGAAGCCGAGGCGGCGAGATGACCGCCTGCCGAGCTGCCCACGATGCCGACCTTGTCCGCCGTGAAGCCCGTGGCTCCCGCTTCGAGTCCCATCATGATGCGAAGGGCCTGCTCGACGTCCTCCAGCGGCACTTCGGGGTGGCCGTTGGGCATGCGGTATTTGAGCACGGCGGCCGTGATGCCGTGTTCGGCGAACCACTGGGCCATTTCATAGCCTTCGTAATCTATGCACAGCTTTACGTAACCGCCGCCGGGGCAGATTACGACGGCCTGCCCCGTGGCTTTCTCCGGAGCGGCCGGGAAGATGTAGAGCACCGCTTCCGAAACGTCGGTGAGGCGGTTCTTTTCGGGTTCGCGTTCGGGCGTGGCGATGCCGTTGCCGTGGGGTGCGGTCTTGTTGTCCCAGATTTTCAGCGTGCGGGCCTGTCCGTAGTCTTGTGCCGTTGCGGTGCCTGCCATAAGCAGAAGTGCTGTCAAAGTCGTTGCGATTCGTTTCATGGACGTGTCGTTTTGGTGCGGATCAGATGACGATATTGATGATCTTGCCCGGCACGACGATGACCTTTTTCGGGGTTTTGCCTTCGAGCCATTTCTGCGCTTCGGGCAGCGTCACGACGTCGGTCTGCATCTGGGCGGGCGTCAGCGACGTGGCGTACTCTTTCTTGAAGCGGAGTTTGCCGTTGATCGAAACCGGGTACTCGAATGCGCTCTGCGCGAGGTGTTTCTCGTCGTAAACCGGATAGTCGGCCGTGCAGACCGAGGTGGTGTGTCCCAGCGCCGCCCAAAGTTCCTCGGCGATATGGGGCGCGAAGGGGGCGAGCAGCACGGTCAGCGGCTCGATGATCTCGCGTTTGTTGCACTCGCCCAGTTCGTTGAGGCAGATCATGAATGCCGAGACCGAGGTGTTGAACGAGAAGTTCTCGATGTCCTCGCTGACCTTCTTGATCGTCTTGTGCAGCGTGCGCAACTCCTTTTCGTCGGCCTTCTCGTCGGTGACGATCAGCCTGCCGTCGCGGTCGTAGAACAGCCGCCAGAAACGGCGCAGGAACTTGTAGACGCCGTCGATGCCGTTGGTGTCCCACGGCTTGGACTGTTCGAGCGGGCCGAGGAACATCTCGTACATGCGCAGCGTGTCCGCGCCGTAGTTTTCGACGATGTAGTCGGGGTTCACGACGTTGTAGAACGATTTGGACATCTTCTCGATGGCCCAGCCGCAGACGTATTTGCCGTCTTCGAGGATGAATTCGGCGTCCTTGTATTCGGGCATCCACGCGCGGAAGGCGTCGATGTCGAGGATGTCGTTGCGGACGATGTTCACGTCCACGTAGAGCGCCTGCGTCCGGTACTGCTCCTTGAGACCCAGCGAGACGAACTTGTTGGTGCCGACGATGCGGTACACGAAGTTCGAACGGCCCTGAATCATGCCCTGATTGACGAGTTTACGGAACGGCTCCTCCTCGCATACCACGCCGAGGTCGTAGAGGAACATGTTCCAGAAGCGCGAGTACATGAGGTGTCCCGTGGCGTGCTCGATGCCGCCGACGTAGAGGTCCACGCTGCGCCAGTATTCGTCGGCTTCCCGGCCGACGAGCGCCTGATCGTTGTGCGGGTCCATGTAGCGGAGGTAGTAGGCCGACGATCCGGCGAATCCGGGCATGGTCGAAAGTTCGTAGGGCCAGCCTTCCGGCGTCGCCCACTCCTTGACGCGGGCCAGCGGCGGTTCGCCCTGCTCCGTGGGGCCGAAGTCGGCGACGGGAGGCAGTTCGAGCGGCAGTTTGTCCTCGGCGAGCGGGTAGGCGATGTCGTTCTTGTAGTAGATCGGGAACGGCTCGCCCCAATAGCGCTGGCGCGAGAAGATGGCGTCGCGCAGGCGGTAGTTGATGCGCTTGCGGCCCAATCCGCGCCGTTCGATTTCGTCGAACATGAGACCGATCGCCTCTTTTACATCCTTGCCGTTGAGGAAATCCGAGTTGATTACTTTGCCCGATTTGGCGTCGTACGACTCCTGCGAAATGTCGCCGCCCTCGACTACCGGAACGATCTCCAGCCCGAAGTGGCGGGCGAAGGCGTAGTCGCGCGAGTCGTGCGCCGGAACGGCCATGATGGCGCCCGTGCCGTAGCCTGCCAGCACGTAGTCCGAAATGTAGATCGGAATGGCTTTGCCGGTGAAGGGATTGACGGCGTAAGAGCCTGTAGCAACGCCACTTACACGTTTCGTCTCGGCGATGCGTTCGCGTTCCGAACGCTTCTTGGCCTGACAGATGTACTCCTCGACGGCGGCCCGGTTTTCGGGCGTCGTCAGGCTGTCGACCCACTCGTGTTCGGGGGCGATGACCATGAAGGTGACGCCGAAGATCGTGTCGGGGCGGGTGGTGAATATTTCGAGTTTCCGGTCCGAATCCTTGATGTCGAAGAAGACCTGAGCGCCTTCGGAGCGGCCGATCCAGTTGCGCTGGATCTCCTTCAGGGAGTCGCTCCATGCGAGTTTGTCCAGTCCGTCGAGCATGCGCTGGGCATAGGCCGTCACGCGCAGAAGCCACTGCTTCATGCGCTTCTGCTCGACCGGATAGCCGCCGCGGACCGAAAGTCCGTCGTGCACTTCGTCGTTGGCCAGCACGGTTCCCAGTTTCGCACACCAGTTTACCATCGTGTCCGCGCGGAACGCAAGGCGGTAGTTCTGCAGTGTCTGCTCTTTCTCGGCCTCCGACATGGCGCGCCACTCTTCGGCCGTGAAGTGCAGCTCCTGCGTGCAGGCGACGTTCAGCCCTTCGGTGCCGTTCCGCTCGAAGGCCGCAGTCAGCTCCTCGATCGGGCGGGCCTGCTGCCTGTCGTTGCAGTAGTAGGAGCCGAACATTTTGAGGAACGCCCACTGCGTCCATTTGTAGTAGCCCGGATCGCAGGTGCGGACTTCGCGGTCCCAGTCGAACGAGAAGCCGATTTTGTCCAATTGCTCGCGGTAGCGGGCGATGTTCTGCTCGGTGGTGACGGCCGGATGCTGGCCCGTCTGGATGGCGTACTGTTCGGCCGGAAGGCCGAAGGCGTCGTAGCCCATCGGATGCAGGACGTTGAAGCCCTTCTGGCGCTTGTAGCGCGAGTAGATGTCCGAGGCGATGTAGCCCAGCGGGTGGCCCACATGCAGGCCGGCGCCCGACGGATAGGGGAACATGTCCAGCACATAGAATTTGGGCCGCGACGGATCGGTCTCGACCTTGTAGGTTTTATCCTCCTGCCAGCGGCGCTGCCACTTGGACTCGATCTCCTTGAAATTGTACTCCATGATATAGCTCGGTTCTGATTTGTCGCTTTGTTGCGGATTTCCCGCAAAGATAGGAAAAAATGTTTTACAGGGTGCAAAAGGGTGTGAAAAAAGGCGCTCCTGCGGGGAGCGTCTCCGGGTGCGGCGGCGGATGCGGATTTCCGCAGCCGTTTCGCCGGGTGCGGACGGGCGTTGCCGTGTCGCGGCGGTGTCGTGCTGTACCGCTGTCGCGCTGCTCTGCTGCTCTTCCGCAGCGTGGAGCTGGGGTGGGCTGCTGTCTTGCTGCGCCGGCGTCGTGCCGGCGCAGAGTGTCGCCGACGCGCCGCGGCGGTCTCTTGCGGGCGGTTAATTGATCAGGATGCTCGTCACTTTGGCGCCGGGGTCGAAATCCTGCGGCGAGATGCGCGGGGTGACGCCGCCGGCGTGTGCTTTTCCGAGCTTTTTCCGGCCTTCTTCGCCGAGTCCCGAAACTCTGTATGTCATGCCGTTGAGGGTGATGACGAGCCGTCCGTCGTTGTCGGTCTGGGAGATGCCGCCGTTTTCGAAAAGGTGGTTTACGTCCGTTCCCGGCGCGATGCCGTCCGTTGATCCGACTCCCGGTCCGAAAATTTCGATCGATTCGATTTCGTCGCCGTACGCCCGCGCCTCCATGACCGGCTCCCCGGCCAGCGTGAAGCGCAGCACGGTCTCTCCTGCGGGAGTCCGGTCGGTTGTGAATGTGTCGTAAAGCCCCGGATGCGACGCCGGGATCTGCGCGGCGGACATGGTGAGCAGGACCGGTCCCGCGCCGAGCGGATTGGCCGTGAAAAGGGGCTGGCGGCGGCTGTCGCAGGCCGAAATGCAGAGCGCCGCCAGTGCGAACGCAAAAGTCGTGAGGAGTCGTTTCATGCTTCGTTCGGAATTTTTGCAAATATAGCGAAATCGGCCGGATGGCCGCGCTGCCGCGGTCGGTGCGTGCCTACGCCCGGAACGGATGTAAGCCGATGATAAATAGCCGGTTGTTGATTTGTGTATAAGTAAAAAGTTATATGCTTTATATTTGTATCAGTAAAAAGAATTGCAAAACGGCTGAAATGCAGGAAAACAGCGAAAAAAGATGCTCATATATATTGTAATTCCGAAAAAATGCGTACCTTTGCAGTCCATTTTGGACAATGGAGATAGATTTTTTAACAATTAAAAGGACAGTTTAAGAAATGCCAACTATTCAACAGTTAGTGAGAAACGGTCGAGTTCGCATGGAGGATAAGAGCAAATCTCCGGCACTCGCCGCGTGTCCCCAGCGCCGAGGCGTATGTACCCGCGTGTACACCACGACCCCGAAAAAGCCTAACTCGGCTATGCGTAAGGTAGCACGTGTAAGATTGACCAACGGCAAGGAGGTCAACGCCTATATCCCCGGAGAAGGCCACAACTTGCAGGAGCACTCCATCGTGCTTGTCCGCGGCGGTCGTGTGAAGGACCTCCCCGGTGTACGTTATCACCTCGTGCGCGGCGCGCTCGACTCGGCAGGCGTGGACGGCCGTCGTCAGCGTCGCTCGAAGTACGGTGCAAAACGCCCCAAGGCCGGTAAATAATCACAAGAAACATTAATTTTAGACAATTTTCGAATAAACAATGAGAAAAGCTAAGCCAAAAAAGCGAATTCTACTTCCGGATCCGAAGTTCGGAGACGTGTCCGTGACCCGTTTCGTGAACAACCTTATGCTGGATGGTAAGAAGAGTATTGCCTACACCATTTTCTACGATGCGTTGGAGCTGGTGGGCAAGAAGATGAAGGATGCTGATAAATCTCCGTTGGAAATCTGGAAACAGGCCCTTGAGAACATCACACCCCAAGTCGAAGTGAAATCGAAGCGTATCGGCGGTGCGACGTTCCAAGTTCCGATGGAGGTTCGTCCGGAGCGCAAGATTTCTATTTCCATGAAAAACCTTGTCCTCTATTCCCGCAAGCGCGCCGGCAAGACGATGGCAGATCGACTCTCAGCAGAGATAATGGATGCCTTCAACCAGCAGGGCGCCGCCTTCAAACGCAAGGAGGAGATGCACCGCATGGCCGAGGCCAACAAGGCATTCGCACACTTTAGATTCTAAAAAAGGAGACTGACAGATGGCAACCAGAGATTTAAATTACACTCGCAATATCGGCATCATGGCTCACATCGATGCCGGTAAGACCACCACGTCGGAGCGTATCCTTTTTTACACGGGCAAAACCCACAAGATCGGCGAGACGCACGAAGGCGCTGCCGTTATGGACTGGATGGTTCAGGAGCAGGAGCGCGGTATCACGATCACCTCGGCCGCAACGACCGCATTCTGGAACTACAAGGGCAATCAGTATCAGATCAACCTGATCGACACTCCGGGACACGTGGACTTCACCGTCGAGGTGGAGCGTTCGCTGCGCGTGCTGGACGGCGCCGTTGCGACGTTCTGCGCCGTGGGCGGCGTCGAGCCCCAGTCGGAGACCGTATGGCGTCAGGCCGACAAGTACAACGTTCCCCGTCTGGGTTATGTCAACAAGATGGACCGCACGGGCGCCGACTTCTTGGCCGTGTGCGCGCAGATCAAAGAGCACTTCGGTGCGACGGCCCTGCCGGTCGTTCTTCCCATCGGCGCCGAGGACAAGTTCGAGGGTCTGGTAGACCTTATATATAATAATGCGATCTACTACTACGACGACAAGACCGTGCGCGACAACTTCGAGCTGAAGGAGATTCCCGAATCGATGAAGGCCGAGGCTGCCGAATGGCGCGCCAAGCTCATCGAAGAGGTTGCGGCGACCGACGACGCCCTGATGGAGAAATTCTTCGAGGATCCGGATTCGATCACGGCCGAGGAGCTGCTCGCAGCTATCCGCAAGGCCACGATCTCGATGCAGGTCGTGCCGATGCTCTGCGGTTCGTCGTTCCACAACAAGGGCGTTCAGAAACTGCTCGACTACGTGATGGCTTTCCTGCCTTCGCCGCTCGACGTGCCCGCAGTGACGGGTATCAACCCCAAAACCGAGAAGGAAGAGACGCGTAACGCCTCCGAGGACGATCCGTTCTGCGGTCTGGCGTTCAAGATCGCTACCGACCCGTTCGTAGGCCGTCTGGCTTTCGTGCGCGTTTACTCCGGTAAACTGGACGCAGGTTCCTATGTGCTGGATACCCGCAGCGGCAAGCGCGAGCGTATCAGCCGTATCTACCAGATGCACGCCAACAAGCAGAATCCGATGGAGACCGTCGGCGCCGGCGATATCTGCGCTGCCGTAGGTTTCAAGGAGATTCGCACGGGCGACACGCTCTGCGCCGAGAACGCACCGATCGTTCTGGAGCAGATGACCTTCCCCGAACCGGTGATCGGTCTGGCGGTCGAGCCTAAGACCCAGAAGGACCTCGACAAACTCGGCATCGCGCTGGGTAAGCTGGCCGAGGAAGACCCCACCTTCACGGTGCATACCGACGAGGATTCGGGACAGACCGTCATTAGCGGTATGGGCGAGCTGCACCTCGATATCATCGTAGACCGTCTGCGCCGCGAGTTCGGTGTGGAGATCAACCAAGGCGCTCCTCAGGTCAACTACAAGGAGGCGCTCACCAAGACGGTTCAGCACCGCGAGGTCTTCAAGAAGCAGACCGGCGGTCGCGGTAAGTTCGCCGACATCATCTTCGAGATCGGTCCCGCCGACGAAGGTCAGATCGGACTCACGTTCGTGGATGAAGTCAAGGGCGGTAACATTCCGAAGGAGTTCATTCCCGCCGTACAGAAAGGTTTTGCCGCAGCGATGGCGAACGGTGCATTGGCCGGCTACACGATGGACTCGATGAAGGTTACCCTCAAGGACGGTTCGTTCCACCCGGTAGACTCCGACCAGCTCTCGTTCGAGATCGCTGCCCGTAACGGTTACCGCGCAGCTGCTCCCAAGGCCGGTTCGGTGATTCTGGAGCCCATCATGTCCGTGGAGGTCGTGACCCCTGAGGAGAGCATGGGGGATATCATCGGCGACCTGAACAAGCGCCGCGGACAGATCACCGGCATGGAGTCCAAGGGCACGGCTCGCGTCGTGAAGGCCAAGGTTCCCCTGTCGGAAATGTTCGGCTATGTGACCGTGCTCCGTACCATTTCGTCGGGCCGCGCCACTTCGTCCATGGAGTTCTCGCACTTCGAGGAGGTTCCTGCCAACTTGGCCAAGGAGATCATCGAGAAAGCGAGTGGTAAACGTAAGGATATAGAATAAGAAAACATATGAACCAGAAGATTAGAATCAAGTTAAAGTCATTCGATCACAATCTCGTGGACAAATCGGCCGAGAAGATTGTGAAGACTGTGAAGAGCACGGGCGCCGTTGTCAGCGGTCCGGTGCCCCTTCCGACGCACAAGCAGATTTTCACCGTGAACCGCTCGACCTTCGTCAATAAAAAGGCGCGCGAGCAGTTCCAGCTCTGCACGTTCAAGCGGATCCTCGATATCTATTCATCGACGCCCAAAACGATCGACGCGCTGATGAAACTGGAGCTTCCCTCAGGTGTGGAGGTCGAAATCAAGGTGTGATAACGGAAGGCTTGTACCTGTTGAGTATAGCAACGAAAGATCACTTTATTTATAACAAACAATCGACAACAAATGTCAGGACTTATTGGAAAGAAAATCGGAATGACTTCCGTTTACAGTGCCGAGGGTAAGAATATACCATGCACTGTCATTGAGGCTGGTCCGTGCGTTGTTACGCAAATCAAGACCGTGGAGAAGGACACCTACGAAGCGGTACAGATTGCCTATGACGAGAAAAGTGAAAAGCACACCAGCAGCAGTTTGTTAGGACACTTCAAGAAAGCCGGCACTACCCCTAAGCGCAAAATGGCTGAATTCAAGGGTATGCCCGAAGTGAATCTCGGCGACACGCTTACCGTGGAACTCTTCTCGGAAGAGGACTGGGTGGACGTGACCGGGATATCGAAAGGTAAAGGCTTCCAAGGCGTTGTGAAGCGTCACGGTTTCGGCGGCGTGGGCGGACAGACCCACGGTCAGCACAACCGTCAGCGCAAACCCGGTTCGCTGGGCGCATCGTCCTATCCCTCGCGCGTCTTCAAGGGCAAGCGCTTGCCCGGCCAGATGGGCGGTGAGCAGGTCAAGGTTTTGAACCTGCGCGTATTGAAAGTTATTCCTGAGAGCAACCTTATTCTCGTGAAAGGTTCGATTCCGGGAGCAAAGGGTGCTTATTTAACAATTGAGAAGTAGTATGGAATTAGCTGTTTTAAACACACAAGGAAAAGAAACGGGTCGTAAGGTAGTTCTTTCGGACGCCGTCTTCGGCGTGGAGGCTAATGACCACGCTATCTACCTCGACGTGAAGCAGTATCTTGCTGATCAGCGTCAGGGCACGCACAAGTCGAAGCAGCGCAACGAAGTCGCCGGCTCGACGCAAGCTCAAGCGTCAGAAAGGCACCGGCGGCGCCCGTTGCGGCAGCACCAAGTCTCCGCTGTTTCCGGGCGGCGGCCGTATCTTCGGTCCCCAGCCCCGCGATTACAGCTTCAAGCTCAACAAGAAGCTCAAGCAGCTCGCTCGTCGCAGCGCTTTGACCTACAAGGCTCAGGCAGGTGCGATCAGCGTCGTGGAAACCCTCTCGCTGGATGCTCCCAAGACCAAGGCTGTCGTGGCTTTGGCCGACGCACTGAAAGTTGCAGACAAGAAAGTGCTGCTGGTTCTCCCGGAGTCCAACGCCAATCTTCAGCTTTCGTGCCGCAACCTGCCTTACGTACAGCCCGTGCTGGCTCAGAACGTCTGCACCTACGACGTGATGAACGCATCGGCGATCGTGATGGTGGAAGGTGCCGAGAATGTTTTGAATACGATGTTAGCTTAAAAACGCAAGACACACAATGGAAATTATTATTAAGCCGGTTTTGACCGAAAAATGACGATTCAGGGCGAAAAGTTGAATCGCTACGGTTTTATCGTTGACGTTAGAGCTAATAAGCTGCAGATTCGCAATGCCGTAGAGCAGATGTACAACGTCGTCGTGACAAATGTGAACACCGTGAACTACATGGGCAAACTCAAGAGCCGCTTTACCAAAGCCGGGCTTCTGGAGGGTCGCGCTAACAACTTCAAGAAGGCTATCGTCACCTTGAAGGACGGAGATAAGATAGATTTTTACAGTAATATCTAACGAAGATGGCAGTAAAAAAATTCAAACCCGTTACTCCGGGTACAAGACATAAGATCATCGGTACGTTCGACGAAATCACGACGAATAAGCCTGAGAAATCGTTGCTCAGCCCCCAGAAGAATTCGGGCGGACGCAACAATTCCGGTAAGATGACGGTCCGCTATATCGGCGGCGGTAACAAGCAGATGTATCGTAACATCGACTTCAAACGCACCAAGGACGGCATCGCTGCGACTGTAAAAACTATCGAGTACGATCCCAATCGTACCGCACGTATTGCACTTCTGGTATATGCCGACGGTGAGAAGAGCTACATCATCGCACCGAACGGACTCCAAGTGGGGCAGACCGTGGTAAGCGGCGCAGGCGTCGCTCCCGAAGTCGGAAACACGCTCTTCCTGAGCGAGATTCCGCTGGGTACGGTCATCCACAATATCGAACTCTACCCCGGTCAGGGAGCCGCGATGGCTCGCTCCGCCGGTTCTTACGCCCAGCTGCTGGCTCGTGAGGGCAAATTCGCCATCATCAAGCTGCCTTCGGGCGAGACTCGTATGGTACTCGTAACTTGCCGCGCTACCGTGGGTGTCGTGTCGAACATCGACCACAGCCTCGAAAGCTCCGGTAAGGCTGGTCGTGAGCGTTGGCTCGGCCGTCGTCCGCGCAACCGCGGCGTGGTGATGAACCCCGTCGATCACCCGATGGGTGGTGGCGAAGGCCGTGCGTCGGGTGGTCACCCCCGTTCGCGCAAGGGTCTCTTGGCCAAGGGTTACAAGACGCGTAATCCCAAGAAGACGACCTCGAAGTTTATTATTTCCAAGAAGAAAAAATAATTAAATAAGAGTACATAATGAGCCGTTCATTAAAAAAAGGACCGTTTATCGACCCCAAGCTCGAAGCGAAAGTCGTCGCTCAGGCCGAAGGTAACAAAAAGTCGGTCATCAAAACTTGGTCGCGTGCAAGTATGATCTCGCCTGACTTCGTAGGTCAGACGATCGCTGTCCACAACGGAAACAAGTTTATTCCGGTGTATGTAACAGAGAATATGGTAGGACACAAGCTCGGTGAGTTTGCTCCCACCCGTAACTTCCGCGGTCACGCAGGTAACAAGAAAAAATAGGTAGAAAATGGGTGCAAGAAAAGCAATAAAAGCCGAGAAAATCAAGGCTGAGAAGAAGCAGAAAGCAATCGCTGTTCTGCGTGATTGCCGACCTCTCCCCGCAAGATGCGCCTCGTGGCCGACATCATCCGCGGCGTCGAGATCAACAAGGCATTGGGCATCCTTCGTTTTTCGAAGAAGGAGGCGTCGATCCGTATGGAGAAACTGCTCAAGTCGGCTATCGCCAACTGGGAAGCCAAGAACGAAAACGAACGTCTGGAAGACACCAAGCTGTGCGTGAAAGAGGTATTCGTAGACGGAGGCCGCATGCTGAAGCGTATTCAGGCAGCGCCTCAGGGCCGCGCTCACCGCATTCGCAAACGTTCGAATCACGTGACGATCGTAGTTGATAAAATGGTAACCGTAGAAAACAAGTAATCAGATGGGACAGAAAGTTAATCCGATAGCAAATCGTCTTGGTATCATCCGCGGTTGGGATTCCAACTGGTTCGGCGGCAAAGACTTCTCCGAGAAGCTGGTCGAGGACGCCAAGATCCGCAAATACCTGAATGTCCGTCTGGCCAAGGCAAGCATCTCGAAGATCATCATCGAGCGCACGCTGAAACTGGTTACGGTAACCATTTCCACCGCCCGTCCGGGCATCATCATCGGCAAGGGCGGTCAGGAGGTCGACAAGCTCAAGGAAGAGCTGAAGAAGCTCACCGGCAAGGAGATTCAGATCAATATCTTCGAGGTAAAGCGTCCTGAGGTGGATGCCGTCATCGTAGGCCAGAACATCGCCCGCCAGCTGGAGGGCCGCGTATCGTTCCGCCGCGCCGTGAAGACGGCCGTGGCATCGACCATGCGCATGGGCGCCGAGGTATCAAGATTCAGGTTTCCGGCCGTGTAGGCGGTGCCGAGATGGCCCGCAGCGAAACCATCAAGGAGGTCCTCTGGATCCGCATCTTCCCCGATAAACCCATCACGAAGGCGGAAGGGTAAGGGGCAATCGTTCGCCCCGTTACTCCCCGGACGTATTCTCGCAGGAGGCCCTGCGTCTGGGTGCCCAAAACTGCCTATTACCACCAAGTTTATCGTACGGCGTGACTACGTCGAAACCACAATCTAACGAGACGACAAGATGAAAAGTGCAGAAATCAAGGATATTTCGATCAAGGACCTGCAGGAGCGCATCGAGACCGAAAAAGGCGCAGCTGGCGAAGCTGAAGGTGCAGCACGCGGTGTCTCCCGTCGAGAACCCTTCTATCATTAAGAAAAATCGCAGAGATATAGCTCGCATGCTGACAATCCTGCGTCAAAAGAACGCCTAATAAGGAATAACTATGGAAAGAAATCTTAGAAAAGAGCGTATTGGGTGGTTGTCAGCAACAAAATGGAAAAACCATTGTGGTTGCGGTCGCACGCAAAGTGAAGAAGCATCCATTTACGGTAAGTTCGTCAACAAGACGACGAAGTTCGTCG